>Ga0126329_10000151_pt1 | contig 13751 bp, 7 predicted proteins | sample InaspJWI85metaG_FD_104915 | JGI IMG/M metagenome (GOLD analysis project Ga0126329, IMG submission 104915) | Marine gutless worms symbiont microbial communities from Oahu, Hawaii - Inanidrilus sp. 2 OAHU.JWI-85 metaG | ecosystem: Host-associated > Annelida > Digestive system > Unclassified...
CTTTAGACTATGTTAGTGATTATGAACTAGAGTCAACTTGTAAGGACGCCCCCTTGCATAGCCCCATCTAGGGTTACCCAGAAGATTTTTGCTGTTTTAGTTGACTGAGTTCACCATGTTGTCCTTACACCGAGTTTTAAACTGGTAAGTTCTTTACATTTATCAGTGTTATAAACTATCCGTCAACCGTCGCAAGTATTGTCATTTTAGTTTTCCGACGGCAGCCAGTCTGGTGCTTAGACGCATCAGCTGGTCCAGTCGAGACTGGCTGCGGCGAACTAGGTCGTTCAGTTTTGAACACGTTTATTCCAACGGGACAGTTCACACTGGACAGTTCAATTCAGTTCGCGTGTTGCGAACGAGACTTCAGAAAACGTGATTGGCAGGCGGCGGAACGACAGTTGACACCGGAACACGATCTTAGTTGATTTGATTCATTTGGCGGACGAAAATGACAGAGCGGAACAGCAGCGCGACGCCGCCGGGAAATCTAATCAACACGTAATCAAACGAACGTCGGCTTGTTACGTGTAATCAGTCACATCGGGCGATGTTTTGTCAACATTCGTTTGCGCGAGTCTGGCTTGCAACTGCGTTCTCGTTGTAGCTCTTTGCGTGTTTTACGCTCGTGCTAAAACGTTTTGTCAACCAACGTTAAGAATTACACACATCTTACTACACGGCGTCCCAAAAAACGTCCACCTTTTTATGTTTTAAATAATTCTGTCAAAAATTAACCGATTTTAATATTTTTGAGAAAACCTGACATCAAACGTTACAGATTTGTCCACCTCACCCAACCTTAGTTTCTTTAATAAGAGCTATCATAGTGTTTGTCGACGCTTTCAAGCAACTTTTTAACAGAAGAAGCGCGGAATGGATATCCCGTAAACTGGTGCGTTTTCAAAAAAGATATGCTTTGCAGTGAGTCGCCAAGAGATTGCGATGTGTGATGTATATATGGGAACAACGGGCTCATTAACGTCGCTTTCCTAGTTAAAAGTCAGATATACGACCTACCGCCTGCCCGCGAGATAACTACAAACGAATGGGTCCGAGGCATGGACCGTGCTGATAGCCACTCACCATTCCGAGTACTATACGCCGAAGTAATAGTCACACTTGCGTTTATAGGTCTCCGGGCGACTATATATGCGATTGTTCGGCGGCGTTCTATCGAACGTGTAGATTCGCCAGGCGTGATTTGGTCGAGCAACTGTCCACGGCGCACTGAATGCGCATCGATGTAAGCGTTGACGCTCGCCCACGACGACGACGAGCGCGGGTGTCCAGTCAAAACGTACCTCACGCACGCACTCACGCAAGATCGACGGTGCTATTTCTCGACCACACATACTGATCCCCTTTGCCCTCCCCCTGATTGCGGTTTATTGCTGAGTCTGTCAGTGAATTTTTTTTTAAATTGGTGAATATTTGGCAAAGTTACAAGCAAGAACGTGATTGTCTCGTGCACTTTGCGCGCCTGGCCAACACACTGCTAAAAGACGAAGAAAGTGCACGAAACAATCACGTTCTTGCTTGTAACTTTGCCAAATATTCACCAATTTAAAAAAAATGACTGACAGACTCAACAATAAGCCCTTCTTAATTTGGCTATTAACAACCCCACCACACCTTCAATGTGTAGCTACACTACCTTGTAATTTATCGTTAATGGCTTGTTTTGCTGACATTAATGTTTCACGAGGTAGTGTAGCGACATATCCAAAGTGCGGTAGGATTATCCGTTTAACTACAAATTTACCAAGGAATCTTCAGTGAATTTTGTTTAAATCGGTTACGATTTGACAGAATTATGGTCATGAGTCTATGGCCCCAGTTTTTCGCCCACCCTGTACATAATACGGATATGGGTATAATACGCACGACGCGTGCTGCTTGCTAGCACAGAGTTGTCCAATGTCCATGGGTCCATTTTGTGTGACCCGATCCAACCCAACCCATCAGCTGACTGATCCAACCCAACCCAAGTTACCCAACTCAACCCACTACAAGTGGAAAAATTTGGACCCAACACTATCCAGCCCAATACAACTAACATTGGAGCTTACAGTTTAGTAGTGACGTATTTTTATACACAGAACTTATCTCGTACTTTTAGTCAACCATACCGTAAAATCAAATTTAACTGCGTGGTGTGCAACCAATTTTTTTTCTGACAATGCTTTAAATGCATTAACATAGTCCTTTCAGATTTTTAGGACTTTTGCTATAGTGGACCCAACCCAACCCATGGGTCAACTCAACCCATGGACAACTCTGTGCTAGCAGGACGTCTCATTTGTAAACAGACTATGGGGGCCGTTTTAGCTTTTGGGGACCGTTTGTCTTGTCGTTTTGGTATGAGCGGGGTCGATTTGACTGGTAACCGGTGCGTGGGGGCGGCATTGTTCTGGAACGCCTGGCTTCGAGTCGCCGGAATCAGGTTTTTGTGACGGACGAGCGGGAGCCGGAGCGGAACGAAGCAGTGTGTGTGGCGAATGTATCGCTTATAGCTACTGATGCGGTGCCCGTTCGCGCTTCCCAGATCCACTCTTCCATAACGAATGCGTCAGTTCTTGCGTGGTACTGTCTCGGTAGCCGAGTGGTTAGCGTGCTGGACTCAGGCGCAGAAGGGCTTGGGTTCAAATCGCAGTCGCGACGCTGTCGGGTAACAGTCTTAGGCAAACTGTTCACACCCATTGTGCCTCTGTTCACCAAGCAGCAAAACTGGTAGCAGCCCTCTTAAGGGTTGTGAGGGTAACTGCGGGCCTGGCGGAAAGTGATGGCAGCCTACCGCCGAGTTTATGACTCACGTCACCTGCAGGCTGACTGCCAAGAACCAGGATCAGCTCCGAAACCCTACGCTCGGTAATCGAGTATGGGCTACCTTTACTGTCTCTCACAGGTCTCAGTAGCCGAGTGGTTAGCGCGTCTGACTGCAATGTGACAGGTCGCAGGTTCGAATCACACTGTGGCCGGTTGTATTTGTCGCGACAGCTGCTGCGGTATACAGCCTTGGACGCGGACTGCGCACGTTTACTGCAATGCCTAGGTCGACTCAACCTTCTACCCTCTGTGGGACGGTAAGATGAGTATCAGCTTATGAGCTGAGTAATAATAGCAATGGCGATGGTGGATGTGGACGGCAGCTGCCAGTTTTCGGCGGACTCACAGCCCAAGTCGATTGGCTTGGTCTGAGCGTTGGCGGCCACCCGGCGCTCAGTCTGCATTCATCAGATGAACCGGGTGAACTCTCGCAATGACTTTGGTCATGATGACAGCACCATGAACATTGCAGAAGAATCTATCGCGTTCTAAACGCTGGAGAAAACTGGCGCCGTGTTTTTCGCGAAGTGGCTCAACAGTTGTCACTGCAATTCGCTGTTGTAATAGCATATTTTACCTGTATCGGAGCAGCGAATCGCTCGGTTGTGTTACGCCGGCGAACAACCGGAAGCGGCTGGCGTGACCGTTGTAAACAACGCTGCCCCACTGCATCGCTTGCGACAAATTTATCACGTGCTACAACTAACTGCCAGACATCGTGTCGGCGTGAGATCCTCCTAAAAGCCAAATTCCACCAGACGGGCCGGACCAGACCTTGCCGGAGAGACGCGGGTCTCCGACAAAGTCCGCGGACTTTGTCTGGTCGGGTCCGGTCGGGTACGTGTAGTGGAATTTGGCACTAGCGCCGCCGTCGGCGTCCGCGAAGCCTCCACTTCCATCCCGATATGAATAGCGCCGTCTTGGTCGGTCGGACGTCCGGATCGGGACTGATGACTCCGCGATTATGAGACGTTTCTTATACCGCCTTTGATGTCAAAAGGACGATTTGCATACGGCACGGAAAACGGTAGAGGCGGCACTTCAACCGAGCTGAGCAGAAGATTAACACCGACTGATCTGGCGAAATTGCCGAATTCGTGTCTTGAATCATTGCATTAGTACAAACTGTTTAACGTAATTGCTGCCTAATTTCCAATTTCACGACATATTAAAGTGATACCCGTCGTTACATGCATTAGCACCGCCCGGCGGCCTGCACCCCTCCGCGCACGAGGTATACGCCTACGAATCGTTTAGACCCAGGAAACAACGGGGCATACGAAATGTCCCATTACCGATGACTCGTTCCTCTCTCGCCTCCCATTTTCTCGTCGCTGTCGATTTCCGGCTTCTCGGACGGAGCATGCGCTCTGGGAACCAGTTTCGTCGTTTCCGGCGCCCAGTCGCCGGAAACAAGTACAAACGTGCCCGCGCATTGCTAAACCCACTCATTCTCTCGACGATGCCCCAATTTGACTGTCGTTTCGTCTCTTCGGCGGACGCCGACGACATGACTTCTCAATATTTTCGTAACTAATATCGCTTCAAAGTCCAAACCACGACGGACAGACAATCCGAATAGACTTCGGGGCTGTCTCCACGGATTCCCCGGACTGTTTACTGACATTTTTGAGCATATCCGTTTTTTTACTTTTTAGTTTTTTCTCTTTCCCACCTTTTTAGTTTGGTTCCGTGCGGTAGATTAAGCTGACTAATGTCAGCTTTGAGCGCACGTTAAAATAGCTTCTCGTATCGTCTCGTATCGTAGCCTACACTGGTTGCTTTTTTATTCTATACTATTATATTGCTATCATGAAACTTGCAGCATTTTTATGCCGGACTATTATGTCAGCAGTGACAGTGTATTAATGTAATCCAAATAATAGTCACATCACACACAAGAGTGTTGTAAGGTCGACAATGAAAGCCTATCGGGGATAGGGAAATTTGAAACCACGCCACTCAAAAACCCCTTAACCGATCCTCACCAAAATTTGCACACGTGATTATGTCTGAGATGCGTACCAATAGGCAAAATTTTATACAGATCGAATAAGGGGTTTCGTTTCTGCGCATGTGCGATTATATGCACCCCTTCAAAGGTGCTAATACTTGTCAGCACATTGACTACACGGCGATGTGCTGCTAAGTAATAGCACCTTTTTGATATTTGCTGTTTCAGTTGTGTAATGTAGCCACAGTCGGCCTTACAAAGTGCATATTTTAAACTGTTAAGTTTTTTTACAATAATTGACCTATAACGGTCCATGAACTGCAGCATGCGTCTACACTCCACGCACATGGGCAATTTGTTGTGCCGCTCTTATCTAACGTTTGCAGTGTTACACGCAAACACAGCATCACTCTAGCAGTATTACCAGCAACAGTTACAAAGGCATCAGTCATGATGCCAGGGCTTGGAAGGGAAAGACAGCCTTTGTAGACTTACATCAACCCCTTTAAACCAGTTACTGCTGTGAGATACGATGCGACACGTTTAACGTGCGCTTAAAAGCTGTCGTTAGTCAGCTTAATCTACCGCACTGAACCAAAAACTAAATAGTAGACAAAAAACTGAAAATGAACATGGATATGCTCAGAAGTATCGGTAAACAGTCCGTGAGAGGTCTTGCATCATTGGACAATTGTTTAGTTTATCAGAAATATGTGCTTGTAACCTGTAGCACTGTTGTCATACGACGGACTCTTCTAATAAGTTGTGGTGGTGCCGACTTTTCATCAGTTGTGGCGTTGAAGGACTGCTGCAATCTTTTCAATGTGTACTGTACAGTGCCAAAATCGGAAATTGCCTAGCTGCCATCGTGCGGCGTCGGACCATCACGATTATCAACGGAAGTCGATTATCCGAGGTGAGCTTTCTTTCCACCCCGGCTGAATGATCGATAAAGTAAAAACAAGGTAAAGGTAGCCCATACTCTATTACCGAGGTTTCGGAGATGATCCCGGTTCTTGGCAGTCAGCCTGCAGGTGACGTGAGTCATAAACCCGGCGGTAGGCTGCCATTACTGTCCGCCTGGCCTGCAGTTACCCTCGCAACCCTTAAGAGGGCTGCTACCAATTTCGCTGCTTGGTGAACAGAGGCACAATGGGTGTGAACAGTTTGGCTAAGACTGTTACCCGACAGCGTCGCGACTGCGATTTCAACCCAGGCCCTCCTGCGCCTGAGTCCAGCACGCTAACCACTCGGCGACCGAGCCACGCCCCATGATCGATATGCAGTTTATATCTGCCCTAAGACAAACCACAATTCGACATTAGGCCTACACCAAACAGGCTGGTGTTTAAAAGATGTCATAAGTCAGCTTAATCTACCGCACTGAACCAAAAACTAAATAGTAGAAAAAAATGTCCCGTATCCCCAAAAAAGGAGACACCAAACTCATGGCAGTAACTCTGTCAAAGCTTAACTGGTTTTCAAAATTCTTTCACTTGCAGATTTTCTAGGAAATTTGCAATGAAGTTATTGCTAAAGATCCCATCACGCTTTGCATATGTTACCTTGTGAAATTATCTGGTACCAGAAACTGACATGTTCTCGAAACGAGTGAAAACAATCTGGCATGAAAGACTCGAACTGTAATGTAAGATTCAACCATTTAAAACTAATCGTTGAAAAAGTACTGTTAATGGTACGAAGAATATTGTAGAGAGTGCGCCAAAAATCCCGGTTTATTTTACAGCATATTTTATAGCGTCTCTGTTTTGGCGCATAAACATTTTTAAGAACATGTCTCGAAGCACACATCATTAAAGAACTCGAAAACTATGAAGTCATACTTTTAACAAAAATTCAAGAAAAGTGTAAACAAGCAAATTATAATAAGCAAAATAACGTGATTCTCACATCAGCGTCGTGTGACCGTTGAAGAAATGCTGGACACAGGCAAAAGAAGGCTGATTCATTGTAAACGAGTTCGTTCAGTATGTCCTTTAAATGACCAGTAAAATCTATGAGCCATGTAGTTCTACATGTATATACCCTGCAATACGACAAAGGTCTGAGAAAAGCTGAAATTTGATTTCAGTTGCAATTTTGCATTTTTTATTGAAATTAAGCACTCCTTTCGGCGTTATTCATGACGTTTAACAAACGTGTTGTGTCTACATCTGACAGTTTTAATTTGTCACTGCACGTCTGCGGGGATTTTGTGCGCGAAAAATGATGAGCGAATTTCCTGGATGAAACTATACAAGTTAAGTTTTCTTAGAAAAGTAACAGACCCGAGGGAACTAGAAAGATGAAATTATGACATGACATATTTGCATATTTAATCGTAGGCCTATATGTTTCACATTCTTGTGCGCCGCACAGTAAATTCGAGTCTGATCGGGTCAACGATTTCACGTATACGATGGAATAGGTTTGGTCGGGTCGGGTCGGGTCAGACCGGTCATGTATGACGTCATTCGACATTGGTATAAATAGTGTTTCGGTAAACGACGGGTGGCTCAAAGGCTTTCAGTATGAAAGCGGCGAACATCGGCTTCCCGTATATCATCTGTGGCTCCGATCTTTCAATGAGAAATAGCGAGTTGGGTAATACAGATTTTGGTTTACTGTCAGGTTGCGATGCAGCGGCGGCCGTGCACTGACACAGAACTAATATAAAGGACGGAGGATTCGTTGTTCGATAGCTGCTTCGCTATGCAATAAAACATATCGATTGATATTTATTCGACCGATATCCGCATTCGGTCGAGCTGGCCGGAACGTGGCCCGTAATCCGGCTAATATGAATGCGAATGTTGACGCATAACCACCGATGTTCCACACACACACGACACTATAAATCACGCAGCCAATCGAGTTGTGTTGTCTTTTATACTCTGTTTACACTTTGCAGCGGCTGCATAACCGGTTGTGCAACCAGCTGAACGAAACGTTTCATGAATATTCAAATAACAAATAAACAAACAAATAAATAAATAGACTATACAGTAGAGTTTTGTAGAGTTTTGTGGTAGATCTAATTTGTGTCATCCGTCATTCATACAACCGGTATACAACCGGTTGTAAGTTGTAAACGCCGTGTTATTCGCTTACTGTTAACTACCCCATCTTGAGCGTACTCGATGTTTGATAATTTTAACAACCTCTGTACGCTATATGTCATCAGCTACGTCGACAGCAAGCCGATCGGTAAATGTTCCTGCCAGGCACACACCCACGCATGCATACACGGAAGGACAGGGCGAAAACATAATGCCTTTGGATGAAGGCATGAACGGCGAATGCATAAAAAAGTGAACTATTAAACCTTTGTCGGATTATTACAATTTACAAGCCGCCACGTGCCGGCTTGATATTTGTTACTCCTTTCACTACACTTATATTGTTGGGTACAAAGTCGAAGATTTGTTTACAAAATTTAGGCTTCAGGTGAAGCAGTCACAGTAGGCCTACATATTAATGTAAAATTTTACGCGAGCATGCAGTGCTAATTCATACAAGGCGACCTTGTCTGCTTTGTACTGCGCGACGCCGTGTTAGCGCGGTAGTAGCCATGACCCTCTGTCAGTGTCTGTCTATCTGTCTGTCACAAGCCGGTGTTTGGTCCAAACGTCTGAAGGGATCGAACTAGTTTTTGCTATGGAGACATCATTAGATATTCTACGTTGTTTCGTGAAAAACTTCGGGTCTATTCAAAAGTAAGGGTACTTTTTTCTGGAACTTTGTCCGAAACTTTGGACTTGAAAAGTTCGGCCACGGCACGTCGATCTTTGCAACGTGTTGTCAACTTAACTCGACAAAAGACGGTCGCTCACCGTGACAAAGTGGTTAATTAAGTTGGCAGTACTTGCGGCGGTTGACGGATAGTTAATTACACTGATCGACCACCTCTGTTTACAGACAATGCCGTCGCGCGAGTTCATTTTTAACACAGCCGATGCTTGATTGGGTGACAGAACTTGCAGTTTAGTGCCATACTTCTGCACGTTTCAGCGTATATATGGTTGGCGGTGTGGCATAATGGTTAGTGGCGTTCGTCGCATGAACGAAGTTGACCCACGTCAAGCCCGGTTAGTACTTGGATGGGTGATCGTCTTCCGACGGGTACACCATCTCGGTATGTAACTAGCCAACTAGGTCAACTCAGCCTTGCATCCCTCCGGGGTCGCTAAATTGTACCATACCTTTCCTGGGAAAGGCGAGAATGTCACCTATGCCAGGTTGCAGGTAACACTGTGATCACATATGGCACTTTTAGTTTCCGTAGCGGTGTGGCGACTTAGCGAACGGCTATATCTGGCGCAGTCCGTAGCAGAAAGTAAGTAAGTAAGTAAGTAAGTAACACGGATATAGCCGTTCGCTAAGTCGTCACACCGCTCCGGAAACGAAAAATGCCATATGGGGTCACAGTGTTACCTGCCACCCGGCATAGGTGACATTTCCGCCTTTCCCCAGGAAAGGTGTGGTACGACGACGGGCGCAGTTCGTGACAGAACGAATGTCGAAATTCGATATCTGAGAATCGAGTTAACGCGGCAGCCTGCAACCGATACGAGTCGGACCGTAACACCTGCTTGTTCTCGCATTGCATAGGCCTACGAACAGACATGCTACTGTGTGTGCTCCTATGAATGCACGAAAATGTCATATTGAACGTGTGATAACAAAAATTTATTTTATTTTTGTTTAAACATCGGCGGCAAAGGGCCATAGCCACTTATATATTATCGACGAAAGAAATCCGTTCGACTCAAAATATACGGCAATTAAGTAACATCTCCTTACAACATTTTTAAATATCGGTGACGGCCTTTTGGCGCTTACTTTGTAAGACTATAATAAAAGTCAAATGTGAATAGAAGTTTAATTTAAACTGCCAAAGCGTGATGTTTCGAATCCATAAACTACACCGTCGTGGCTATCCATTAATTAATGTGTTGGCAAATTAGACCGATAAATCTATTAAATGTCACGCAGAACTACTGCAAGTAAAACACTCCTCGACGGACAATTTCAAAAACAGATTATTGTTATTAACAGCCCGTCGGTATTTTGCAGCAGGTGCATTTTCTGAAATTAAATTACTGGTCTCTACGTAAGATGGAACTGGAAAGTTATGGCCGATATAATGATTAGAAACGCGCGATTCTATATATACCAGATAATCGCAATCACATTACACCGTCGGATGTGACTTGACGACTATGAATGATTGATGCAAATTATCGTCGGCAAAGCTTTCTACACCTGCTACCATTTCTGTTGGCGACAGGTAACTCATCATAGGCCTCAAGCGATGACATATATAGTATGTCGTAAAGTGTCACTGGAGATTTTGCAATTCATTTACAAAAGAGCGTCGGTTATCGCAGAGACCGCGCGAACCGCTGTCTGTTGAAATCATGCCAACTTGCTATATAATTCTGTAGGCAAAAATCGCAGTTTGATCGCATTTAAAAAGTTTTCAGTACATAAATAAACAAGGCAGTCATAGACCGCAGACTCCGCCCCGGTGTTGCCACCTGGGAAGTTACTTTAAGCGCCCGAAAAGTCCGTACGTCCGTTGGCCTGCAACTGGTATTACTGCGCACAGCTTATAACCAAGCCCAAGGCTGCGTGTGCACTACGCTTCAGCTGGGCCGCGACGTCGCGCAACCTTGGCTTATGAGCAAATATGACGTCATCCATAAAACCGGAAGTATATAACTATCACTACGCCGCCAGAGGAGGACCGAGCCACAGCCACATGCACAGAACATTTTGGTAAAGATCGGACGTGTAGTTCCGAAGCTATGATCTCGGACAGACAGACAAACGAACACACACACACACACAGAGAGAGAGAGAGAGAGAGAGAGAGAGAGAGAACTCTCATCGCAACTCCGCTGCACTATCGGGGTGCGGAGTAATAATCTGGGAGGTAACTGAACGTGGTCGGACATTGCGCTATTCGATAGGTCACAGTCACATTACTTTCTGTCAGAGGCCGACGAATGAGCAAATTTCAAAACGTGATAGAGAAAATAACACTACTTAACAGAGCGCCTACGACTTCCTGCCAGCCGTCTCTTGTAACTGTGCCCTCGTCCTGCACTGCTTCTCACGATTTAACTCAGCCCGCCTGCATTTAGAATCCCAGTCCCAAAACTTTACGATACGATACGATATGATACAAGATGCTATTTTAACGTGCGCTCGAAAGCCGACATGAGTCAGCTTAATCTACAGCACGGAAACAACAACCAAAATAGGTAAAAACAGAAAAAAATAAAAAGTAAAAACGGATATGCTCAGAAGTAGCAGTAAAAGTCTGGGGAATCATGTAGTGGCTACAGACTACTAGTCTAAAGGCTATCGTGTGGCGTTCTTTGCGTGACACTCGTGCGTTTATCTGTTTTGCCAGAACACCGGTTTGTGACCGACAGACACAAAGTGCAGACGCGTACACCTTTTTACAGGACCATAGCATGTACCGCGCTACCGTAGTGACGCGGAGTAAAAATCTGTAAAAAAAACATTACGGACGATCGTTTCGTTGGTGTTGTTAGAAACGTAACAATTGCTATAAACCTATACGTGAACATTTACCAGTGGATTTGCTGTTCTGCGATGGCATCGCTTCGTGATCTCAGACTGCATTTAAGCTTATGACGAACAACGAGTTAGAAAAGATATCAGTAGTAACAAGAAATTTTTTTTTCAGAATGCGCGACCTCAAATGCCTAAACATTCCTAATCTGGCCGCGACTACTATCCTGAACCGGCTGCAGACCCTCAGTCGGAAAACCCTTTGAGCCTCGGTGTCATAAGTGAATGGGTTTTGCCAATTTTGCAACAAGTTGTCATACTTTATAGTTAAGTTTCCTGTTATTGTTGTGTTATTTATATTTCTACCAGCTTGGTAAATAAAGATGATATAATATATTATGCTTATACTTCAGTACAAAGTGTCATTTACTTATGATAGACTTGGTCGTTGCTTTCGTTTTGTTTATGTTTATGCTTGTATTGTTGCGTTTTTGAGTTTCTACCGTTTCTTGGTGAACAAAGATTTATATAGGCCTAAGCGCTATCGGTATAAATCACCGGACGCCAAGCACGTGTATAATTATAGTAAGCTTATTACATGAAAGCTGTCGCCGTGCTTTGGCGTCGTAATTGTCAATAAATCGCCTGCTATGTAAGCATCGTTAAAAGTTATGGCGTGGACGCTTCGCATCTCGAGTGCTTTTAATATGTGACTGGCAGTGCAGTAACCCTTTAACTGGATACTTGACTAAACAGTCTTGCAGTATAGGGAACGGATGACCAAGCAATGACCAGTGACGACGTGAATGGTTAAGTTCGGTATAGCGAAAGGGACAAAAACAAAATTCAGTGTACGTACTGGAGATACTTAGCCATTCCGACACATTTTGGGTCCAGTCAAGCGGAACTGATTGCACGTAGCGCAAATAAAATGCTCATATCCACGTCGACACGAGATGATTTTCTTTTTTTCATAATGTAGTAAAAATGACAAAATGATTGTGCTGTAATAAGGTTATAGCAAGCACCTCGAAGGCGCACTTGAGTCTCGGACCACGTACGTTGTTGCCATGTTTCTGTACAGCCGACAAGCATCGGAATCTACTCAGCATAGAGGAATGCTGACGACCGTCTACCGTCTGGGCATCATCGACATGGTGACAGTGACACCTCCGTATATAGGGGCACGCCACTGAACAGAACAACAAAAAGAAAGAACCCATAATCGTTTAAGGTAATTAACTTTTTCAACCACGTGGGCCGATATTTCGGTCAAACACTCTCCGCTCTGTCGAAACATACAGCTCGGCGGATGGCAATATGTAAAGCACCATTAAAGAAAAAAGACAAATACGTCACAAACGGCAAAAGATGACGTTTAAAACGTGGCAAAAACGTTAACCATGTTTCAATGACAGCAGCACGTCGGCGTATATTACAGCTTTCAGCAAGTCATATTCACAACTCGCAGCTTCAAAGTCAATTATCGGCTTCAATCTGTTTTGAGTGTCTGATCAATTGAACGGCAAACGATAAAAGATATCACGAAAATACTACTTTGAGTTACACTTGCACTAGCGTTTTTAATAAACAACGATCAAAAAGTTAAAAAAACGTACAAAACGCAACAATTAAGAATGAAGAACGTAAAACGTTTTACATCGGTGACAAACGAGACTTATCTCAGCAGTTACCGACGCATTACACGAACAATTGTTGTCTGACGCGTGCGGATTTTCTTGTACTCGCGGCCGGAACTGAAATGGTTAAACAAGCGTCTGACGGTAAAATAATGACGAAGTTCGCAAAAGATGGGAGCCGCTGAACTGCACATAGGGTTAACACGGCGGTAAAGCGTTCTCATCTCATTCTGAATGATAATCCGGCGTCACTGTATAGTAGTCCGTCGATAATCCCGCGGTAATCGCGAGCTTTGATGCACGCTGAACCGCAGCCACCGACTGAGGTGCCCCGGTCGCTAATAATCGACGTACGCTGGCACCGTGTAGGCTACGTACGACAGATAAATTTCGTCGGCGAGGCGGCGACCGTCGTCGTGGGTGGCCGCGGGCACCTGCAGTGGCGTAGCCCCGGGAATTGGCGACGGACACGCGACGCGCGCGCAACAGCGAACGAAAGTGTGCCGGAAATTATAATAAATAATAAATTTATCTTTTAAAACTGCAATCAGCATTTTGCTAATTTCAAACCGTACAGTTTCCGAGTGCTGTTTGATACAACTGCTACCGTATATTTTATTTAAAAGAATATATTTATATTTTAGCATTGGAAATGGCCAGGTCATGGAACCAGTAAAAGTAAAAGGTAAAGTTTTCCCATACTCGTTACCGAGCGTTGGGCCCGGAGCTGATCCCGGTGTACAGGCAGTCAGCCCGCAGGTGACGTGAAGTGAATCACGCCA
>Ga0126329_10000152_pt1 | contig 13749 bp, 9 predicted proteins | sample InaspJWI85metaG_FD_104915 | JGI IMG/M metagenome (GOLD analysis project Ga0126329, IMG submission 104915) | Marine gutless worms symbiont microbial communities from Oahu, Hawaii - Inanidrilus sp. 2 OAHU.JWI-85 metaG | ecosystem: Host-associated > Annelida > Digestive system > Unclassified...
CTCGGCGCCTGCGGCGCCTCGACCCCTCGGCGCCTCGCTCCTCACGCCTTCGGCGTTCGGCTGCCTCACAGAGGCTAAAGCCCACCCTACTTCTTCTTTCTGGCGCCGCCACTGACTCCGACTTGTGACGGACAGACGGACAGCCAGACGGACACAGGGCCATGGCTAGTACCGCGGATGCATAGCATCGCGCGGTAAAAATCGGTTAATTTTGAGAGAGTTATTAAAAAAATAGAAGATGGACGTTTTCGGGACAGTGTAGAATCTACTATCGACATTTTCTACAAAACGCTGTAAATGCAAATCTGTTGGAATTACGAGGCCTAGCGGTTAATATTGGATGCATTTGTTGTTATTAGCAGTTAAGTTAACGATTCTACTTTGAGTTTCTGACCGAAATTTGTTTTCATTAGGTCTGATAAGACAAACTATTTGTTCTGTATAGATACTGTAACGATTACAACTGGCAATGTTGCGGAATATAGTTATGACAATGATAGAAGACAAAGAAGACAAGACTATCAGTCTGTACTCTGTAGGCCTGGAGATGTTGACAGCGGCTGTGTGTCTGGTGCCTGTGCAATCATTCCAGGAGCTGTTCGCAGAACCGCAGAACAAGCTCATTCATGTAGCAACACCCGTAGTAGACTTCACGACTCTGGACAATCTTGCCGCACAGGAAGCAGGCCACGTAGTGTTCCGGCTTGCGGCAGTGTGCCACCTGCCAGGTCTCCAGGCGGCCGTCGACGAGCCGCCGGCCGTGGTAGCGGCGCGGTTCGAGCTCCGAGGCGGCGCGTCGAAGCTGGACGGCCGCCGGGTGGACGAGCGAGCTAGCGAGCAGGGCCAGGAGCACGACGGGGCGGAGAAGCGACACGACGTGGTGGCGGTGTGAACCAGCGCACCTGCTGTTGACCGGCGCCGACGTAGCGTCTCCTCCGCCGTGTCGACGAGCTCGACCACTGCATGACATTGTGCTTGTTCACGTGGCCGCTCGCTGCCGCTGCAAACAGAAACACGTCTGCGTTGATATTCCTTCCTCGGATCACAATATTGACGCTGCCCGCTGCTAAGCCATGGCGCCGGCGGCAGATATCAGTCGATAGCCAGTACGTGGCGCCGGCAGCTAGCGATCGATATATGCCGCCTGCGCCCGAGCTGCAGCAAACCAGCTGCACGTCGCTGCCGCTGTCGATCGACGGGACATACAGACGGACACCGTACCGTTACATAGACGCAGTCAGCGTCAACAGTGCATGCTAATGTTAATGTTAATATTGCCGTTGGAATGCTTTTGTCTGCCGCAACATTAATGTCTGGAACCGGCTACCAGCTCACGTCGTGAACAGTGACAGTGCAGGAGCGGATCTAGGGGGGTGACTAGGGTGACTAGTCACCCCCCTGGCGCGGCAGCCTATTTCATGTTATTATTATGCATGTGACTTAAGTTTGTGCCCCTCCTCGAGCCAAATCCTGGCGACAAACGCTCTCGCTTCGCTCGCTCAGGTTCCCAAAGTCACCCGCTTCTAAAAATCCCAGATCCACCAGTGCAGTGTCGCAGTAGGCCTATTTAAGCAAAGACTGGTTCGCGTCCAGTTTACATCGCGCGAACCGACACGACGATGAGCGTGTTTGTCTGTCTATCTCTGTGTCCACTCCACAGATCCAAACTCCACCAAATTTTCTTCGTATGTTATATATGTCCGTGGCTCGGTACTCCTCTGACGGTGTTGCGATAGGTAATGTTCTGTCTATCATTTTCCATTTCAATATTTTTATTTATGTACATGTTAGCCCTTTTCACGGTACTTTAGTACAGGTTGGTGGCTTCCGGAATGCATTCCTTTTCTGACAAATCTGTGTTCGGCTTTCTATGTCAGCTGACAACGTGACAGTGCTCGCGTTTGCTGCTGAGCGCCGCCGCGCGGCAACATAGCCGCCGGGCCGACAGCAGCAAACCGTCTGCAGCGGCGTGCGACGGCTGAATAATGGGACGGACCATATAAACATATGGACGCTCGACAGTTTCATAGACCCTGCTCCGCATAGGCCTACTATGCGAGCAGTGTCAAAAATAGACTTGCGGGGTGTTGTCATTCGACGAAACGCATGGTCGTGCAGAACGACAGTTATTTAGAACTGGTTAACTGTTAACTGGCGCTGCAGTAAAAAAAAACACTACAAGAGCGCCAACTAGCCGTAGGCCTAACTGACTCGCTGTTCACGACATGAGCTGGTAGCCGGTTCCAGACATTAATGTTGCGGCAGACAAAAGCATTGAAACGGCAATTAACATTACAGTGCTCCTTATAAAGTCTTAAGATTGTGACCACGTGCGTGAACAGACTCACAGTCAATGACACTGAAACGACTACTGCGATCAATATCAACAAAACCCCGACAACTGTACGTTATTGTCACCATTTAAGTAGTTATTTGTAACGTAATGCGGTCGTGATTATGCCCTGACGCGGCCAGCGTACGTTTCGGACCTTCTGTCCGAAGGCCAATACGTACATTTGCTATAAAAACTGAAAAGAGGGGGAAAACGCAAGCATATGCAGGCATGCTTTACAGGAGTGAAGTAAAACGACAGTGTATTAAATTAATACTATTTAACGCAGCTAATTATAACGAACATGTATTTACGACTGTCTATTTTTATAACGAGCAGGCCTATGTGAAAATGAAATAAAATATTCGTTCTTCAATTCTTTACGCACGTCATTTTCCGTCTAAGTGCAACAATGCGAAGACAATGAGGGTGGTTGTGAACGACACAGAGAAATCTAGACTACATTTTACTCGCAAACTGTCAGTTTACGAGCGCCTTCTGCTTTTTCTGCTAGTTCCAGCAAATGCGTTTTTCTACATCCGAGCCGTCAGTGGCAATGGTTTGCGGTGATGTCCCTTAGTTCATAAGCCACAGCATCCACAATGGCGCAGGGCGTATGTATGGACTGCTTTATGGGCCGTTCACACAACTGCGCGTTTCGGCGCTGCGCTGATAAAAAACGCTTCTTGTGTTATTACTAGCGGAGCGCAGGAACGCGTGGCGCAGCAAGTGTCACAAGCGACCACTATCTCTCGCCGCGCGCAGCAACGCGCAGCGTATGTGTGAACTGCCCTTTAGGCTAAGGCTAGCGGCAAATATTTGACATATATAATATTGCCTGCTGACAGAAATAAATGCAACTAGCATAAAACACTACGTTATCTGTTATAGGCTCCAATGTCGGAACAGTTGTTTTTCTGCATTGCAAGCATACTTGGTGCATATTTGTACTGCTCGTGGAATCCTCGTGCAGTGAAGCAAAAACTGATATCGTGAAATAAAAATTTCATCACTGTGAACACAGTTCTGCATATATCGATGTTCAATAGTCAACACCGGCTTTTTCCTATTGTATACAAGAAGCTTCGCTACCGCAGATAAACCGCGCGACGTGATATGTCAATCAAAATCTTACCAACTGCTGCACAACAGAGTACATTTACTGTACGAACAATTAGTTGTATAACAAAGCCGGAACAAATGAAGTAATAGAGTTAGAAGGTTACAGTTGACCAACGTGTAACAAATATTGTGCATCCAGCCACGACGCATTGTAGGTATATACCACTATCTCGATTGTCGACGAGTTTTGTTGACTTACCGTGGCGAAATTTTCGGAGTCAAGAGTTTGTGGCAAAATTCCAGAGGGAAGTACCCTAGTTTTTGGAGGTATCTGAATTTCTATCTAAGACGCTTTGGCTCAGGATAGGTCAAAGAAAGCTCTCACGCCGAAAACCGGCTCTATCCGTCTAGTCGTTTCAATAGCAATATCGCCTTGTGACGAACAGACCGACAGACGAGCTGACAGCATACGACACGCTACGACAGCATATACCGCGCTTGCATAGCGTCGCGCGGTAAAAACTGATCTGAAATGTAGACTGTTATTTGTTTTTGATAGCTATAAGCAAAAACAACAATGGAAATGATAAAAGTGTATTGCAAAGTTATTTCCGATGCGATCTGCTACCGCTGTCGTAATACGGTGGCGGAGTGGCGCTGGCTGGACAAGAAATGACCAGCATACGCGTAGGCCTATCAATTCAACGGGGGGGGGCAATAAACAAATATGCACAGCGACTTGCATACTGCCAGCTCGGATACGCGATACTGCGGAAATTAGGATGACAGACGACAGCCAACATAGCAAGTAATTAGTAGAGTCGTTTGCTCAGCGGACGAGCGACTTTACGCCTACAAGAGACTGCAGTCTGCGCCGCGGTGCAAAAACATCGTTTACGTGACAGTGCACAAGAGATTACTTGCTATCACTCGGCACAGAGTGGCGGCGGCAACAACAGTATAGCACTGAGACGCCGTGGATATTGCAGGCAATCCAGCCGCTGACACAGGACTACTAGCCTATACGTGCGATAAAGCATCCTGTCGGCTGCTTACTGGACGTCATATTTTTACGGCGTTATTAACAAGTCTGTGTTGAGCTACACGTATACACTGACAACGTGGCACTGCTCGCATTCGCCCGCCGCACGCTGCGCTGCTGTGCGCCGTGCAGCAATCGAACGATATCTCCTGTCCAGAGCAGCAAACTTTGCTGCTGTGACCCATGCTGGAACAGACAGACAGACGGACGGGCGCCCGACACGACAGATGCACGGACCCTGCTCCGCATACTATGCGGGCAGTGCCAATAAAGACAAGCGGATTGTATTATGAAAGAACAAGTCAGAGCGTTAAGCATTGCGTCTGTGCATGCAACAAAACAAGTTGCTACAATAAGTGCAGCATAAGGCCGCATCGCATCCGCCGCAAAGATCCGTCATGCACCCCATCTCACACATGGTTCCTCGGACTCACCGGAGTCACATCCAAAACGGCATCTCGATCTGCACAACCGTTTTACCCGCGCGACGCTATGCTAGCGCGGGTACTATAGCTACAGCCGTGTGTGAAAGCTTTCTGGTGTTTGTTGAGCTGCTAGTCAGTAAGCCTTACAAGGATCACATATCGGATGGACAGACGGACTTACGAAGTGCAACGTACGATTCGCGGCCTCCCGATAGGAGGTTCGATCACTCGTATAACAGTAGTCAACGCATTAGAAGGCGGTGCACTGCGATGTTCGTTGATGACTGCAATGCATCAGCGTAGTCAAGCAATCGTCGACGAGCTGCGACAGAGTGCAGGCGCCGGATGATGTCGTAAAACACGCTCCACTCAGAGTGCTGCGACGATCTGCATTGATTACGCGAGCATTGCAAGAAGTCGCCGACCGACAAAGTGCACTGCGGTGACTTGGCGTCGGCGGCCGAGTGAGTTGTTACCGCAATCATGCCAATTAATCGTTTAACAGGAACACTCGTTGTCGTTGTCGTCACTATTGCGGCATCGCTCACAAAAAAACATAGCTTCGTGGATGGCGCTGTAATTTTCGATAGGCACATTATTGTCCTCGAAGTGGCTTCCAGGAGAGATAAGCTTCTTCGGGGTGACTATGGCAATGACACAGTGCGGAGATTTATCGTATGTCTTGCAATTTGTATAAAACCTAACCACGACCTCAGTTGTTTCGTTTCTGAGATATATAGCGAAATAGATTAAAATTGCGAATTGCCGTACAGTAGCTCTACTGCCCTCGCTAAGTCACCCAGCTAGCAATTTCGCTTTTGTTTTGTTTTGTATTGAAAAACTTGAGGACAACACAGCAAGTAGGCCCTAAAAGAAAAGATTTCGTGATGTGTTTACTGCTTCTATATACATACAATACATACATGCGATGACAGATGGACAGCAGACAGACTGGCCACATTGCATTAAAATTACTCTGGGTGAAACGATTTGTGAAACGATGCTAAATAACACGTAGGCTATTATTGATTATTAACAAAGTATGATACACAGAGTATGATAGGTCGAAAGAAGCTTTCGTGCAGCAATCAAACTACTTAGCTTTTAGCACAACACAGGCCAATAGATGGGCCAGCTATGCCTATTGCTATAGGAGCCCTGCGCTCGGCGAAGTTAATCAAGTCTGTGTTCAGTCTCTTTCGTCGGCTCTCAACACCACATTTGCTGCTGAGCGCCGGCGCCTGCAGCACGGCTCCCGCAGCGCGTCCGCAGCTATCGATCGATATTTCCTGTCCGTAGGGTGCTCAACAGTAAACCCACCGGCCGTTGATGCTGCTGCCGATCGATGGGTCAAACAGACAGATGGACGAACACCCGACCGTTATAGGCCTATATACCGTGTTCCGCATACTATGCGAGCAGCTTCAAAAATGCTTTGGTACACTGCCGAAAAATTTGCATGCAAAAACCGGCAATGTTTGTTTACAAATCGCCGTCGTAAACCATTATCATTTTGGTATTTGATGGATGATTGTTTGACGGATGGGTTATTGTGTTACTGGTGTGATGAAGCCCTTAAATATTTTGGCCTCTAGGTAACCTGCCGCACACTGTGTTATAAAGACATTCGGGTATCTCAAAAATTAACGGTGCTTTCCAGTGGCGTAACTAGGGTTTGCGGCGTCCGGAGGCAAAAACTATGAACTGCGCTCCGGAAAAGGGACGCCCGAAATTTCGGGGGGGGGGCGCACTGAGCCCCAAAGTACAACGCTAAGCAATGGAATAGGTAAAACTTTGGCAACAAAAAAACGCAAAAAGCTTGTTGCGATAGGCAACTATTGGCTCAGTAAGCAAACTTTATCGTACTCACTTTTGTGGTCGTTCGTGAGGCTATTTTGCGCCAGATTTCCTGCTGCGCAGCTGCCCTCTCTGGCCCCTTACTTACGCCGCTGGTACTTTCGTCTACAACTTGGTCCAGAATTCTGCAGTTGGAAAATTCGCTCGTCGAAATGTGTAGCTCGACAAAGGTGGATGCTCAGTGTGACAAACTAGCAATACGAACTCTCGTCGGCCGAACTAAGTTGACAATACTTGCAACGGTCGACGTTCGACCGACGACATTGGCCAGTTTATCACACTGAGCGTTCACCTGTGTGTCCAGCACACTGCGCGTAGGAAAGCGCGTCGCGCGGGTCCATCTGCAACAGCTAATACTTTTTTCGCGTTATTTTATGGCACAATATAAAAAACACTGTAACTTAAAAATTGCCAATTACTCGGGCCTATAAACACAGTGGAACATGTGAGCAAGAGGTGAACCATAGATCTTTCCTTCAAGCTACTTGATTTTTTTGTTCAACTAATTGCATTATCGATGCCTTAAAAGCTAAATAAAATTCAAAAAGTATAAAAAGCTTACTCACGAACGTTGCAGAATATGCCGCGGAAACTGATGTTGGCTAATACGTTGGCGTACTGCGAATTTTCTAACTGCTGAAGTTATGCGACAACATAGGCCTATTTTGCACTGAAGACTGGAGTATTCACCCGCGCTTTTAGAGCCGCTTCGCTTGTTGTGTCTGATAACTTACTGACCGTACCTACCTACGGTAGTAGTTGACTGCTGCACCACCACCAGCGCAGTAGAAAGAGAAGCACACAGCACATACTATTGCAAATCGATATAGGCCTAAAGCTCAGCCGCCGCATCCGAACTTTTGACACTAACTATGCGGAGCAGGTTCTATGTAACGGTCGGGTGTCCGTCTGTCTGTTCCATTTATCGACCGCAGCAGCAGCGAGCAACAGGTTTCATGCTATAGCGCCCCGCGGGCAGGAGATGTCAATCGATAGTAGGCGCCAGCGCTCAGCAGCAAATTCGGACACCGTCACGTGACTCGTCTACACAGCCGCCGTAGAAGGTTGAACACACTTTGTTGACACGCCGCGTCCGCCGCCAGTCAGAAATCATCACCACAGTATGTGACTGACGCGGCGGTGTGCCGTTTCGTTTCTGACGTCCGCACACGTGAAATAAAATAAATGCTGCAAGAATACGATACGAGTTGCTATTTTAACGTGCGCTCACCTTAATCACGAGTCACCTTCATCTACCGCATGTAACCAATAACTAAAAACTGGAAAGCAGAAAAAGTAAAAAAACGGATATGCTCAGAAGTATCAGTAAACATTCCGGGGAATCCGTCGAGTCACAGTTCACTCGTTCTGAACATGACTATTAAATTTGTCAGTTATTTTCCCCAGAAAAACATTGCTTTATTTCCATTTTCACATTATTTTATTACTCCGCCCTGGTTAGGCGAGCGGAGTATATTGTGATGAGCACGTCTGCCTGTGTGTCTGTCCGCGAGCATATCTCTTGAAGTACATATCTTCTAAAAAATTTGTGCACGTCTCCTATGGCCGTGGCGCTGTCCTCCTTTGGCGGCTTTGCGATACGTTACGCATTTCCGGTTTATGGATGATGTCAAATTTGCACATGATGGACTATATGGAGGCATGTCGATAGCGCTGCAGCTAGTGACGTCACCGCGTCGTCGTGCGCAAACGCCCCTGCTCCGTCGTATTGGTCGCGTCGCGTCTTACACGATGGCGGGCGCCGAGACTAGTCGTGCGAGGGGCACGGGGGCGGAATCTGCAATGTATTATTACCTTGTTTCATTATAGATAGGCGAACGGCTTTATAAGATCAGTGAACTAAAGGCGATTTAGGTGCGAAAGTGTGCTCATTAGAATACAGCATTCTCGGGATAGTCAACACGCTTCAGTGAAATAGACCCCGATTGTCGTTTCTGCGTCGTCATCTAGTTTCATTGGAATGACTATTATGAGGCCGCATCGCATAGGGGGTTTTGTGGGTCCCCAAAATGATAAAATTTGGGGCAATTTCGAAGAGGTGATTGTTCGGAGCCTGATGCTCAAATGGTATAATTTCGGGCAACAGGGATTATTTATGGGACTAGTCGTCATCCCAAGGATGTGCCTATTGTACGTGAATTTTGGCTCAGGACGTACATGTACGGTTCGGGCCCTATTGTCAAAACACCTCACAGGCTGGAGTAAACATTTGTACAGGGTGGGCCAAAAAATGGGACCACAGACTCATGACGATAATTCTGTCAAATCTTAACCGATTTACAAATTTTTTTCACTGGAAGATTCCTTAGTAAATTTGCAGTTAAATGGACATTAAACATCCGACCGCAAACTTCGCCTATGGCTGTTTCTTTCATACCCTCCCTCTAGCAAGAGACCCAGCAAACGTTGATGACCCACCAAATCTTCCCCTGACTTCTTCCCTAAGTTCCCTTAACAAAAATACCAGTCATTCATTTCTTCTGCCCATTCCCAGTACTAGGGTAAACAGTCCACTGACATCAATTTTTTTATTACAATGTATATCCATGTCTGAATTGTGCCTTCGGTGCTTTGACGCTGTTGGTTGGGTGGCAGGAAGGGCATCCGGCCTTTAAAAAACTGAGTGGTGAGGTGCTGGCACGGTTATCTGTCTGGAGCGAGGTGCAGACATGCATGTGGCCCGGATTATGCCACTGCCACTCATACACTGTCTCTTGCTTCAGCAAAATCCAGATTGGGTTTTACCTTTCTGGTACCAGCTCACCAAGGTATTCCCGGAAAAAGTGCTGTTAAACGTGTGTGTGTCTGCAATATGAAGCAACTACACCGTGAGTCAAAAAAACAAGACACCAAACTCTTGGCCATAACTTCATCAACTATTATCCGATTTTCAAAATTTTTTCACTAGCCTACTCGGTAGTAAATTTGCAACAAATTCATGTTTAAATATTCCACCACGCTTTAAACATGTCGCTACACTACCTTGTGAATTATGAATGCAGAAAAATGGCATCATTCTCAAATACGTATTGCAATTAATGATGAATCACAAGGTAGTAGAGCCAAGAATTTAAGGTGCGATGAGTTACTTTACTACACATTTATCAGACACTCTGCTGCTGAAAAATTTTTTAAGATTGGTGAACATTTGGCGAAGTTGTGGGCAAAATCGTTGACTGTGTCACATACCCTATTCGCCTTGCATTTTTGTCCTCAAAGATGCAGATCTCGCCAGATAAGTTGAAGAACTTGTGTATTACAGACAGAAACTGTTATTAAGCCTTGTTATGTTAACGGTCAGATTAATGTGAGTTAATTATCAAGAAATATCAAACTGCTGTAGACCAGTTTTGACTTACTAACTGATAGACTGACGCCATCAGTGACTGACCGACTGCTGATCATGTACGGCATTTTGCCGCGACAGCTTTTCGTTGTTGTGGCAGTTGTGTACAGACAATAATGGGAATTTTATATATGTCCGATGTAAACAACTTTTTGTTAGTGAATTAAATAATGCTTATTTCTCCAGACATTCATTTTAAAACAGTGTTTGAGTGGCTATTTCTCCAGACATTCATTTTAAAACAGTGTTTGAGTGGCTAAGTCTTTCATAACAGTTTGCTTCACTTACTCCTTAAGAATGGTGATTTTTTTGAATACAGATATTTCACAAGGTAGGGTAGCGACACGTTTAGGGTGTGGTGGGGTATTTGTACATGACTTTGTTACAAATTTCCTACTGAGTCTAACAGTGAAAGAATTTTGAAAACCGGTCAATATTTGGTGAAGTTATGGGCAAGAGTTAGGTGTCTTGTTTTTTTTGACTCACAGTGTATATGTAAATAACTTGGTTTTAACTAAGTTTCAAGATTTCATGTATTTGATTTTTATTGTCTTTTGCATGTTTAAATTTGCAGCTTTGTATTTGTGTGACTTTGTTGGTCTTACAAGCAAATTCTCAGTAAACTTAGTACTTACTTACCTATGCTATCAGTGAATTTGGACGTATATTAAAATATTAACAAGGTGCACGCTCACACAAAAAGTACGAAATAAATCCAGAAGAAATGAATAATGCACTTTTCTCTCACATTAATGTCAGCACCAAGAATACAAAGTCTAAGTGTTCAATCATCCTAAATAATTGTGACAATTATGGTTCTAATCAAATGTAAACAAAGATACAGTATCACATATCACATAATTTTAAAAGTTACAAACAAACAACATTGATTATTTCAAGTCAAGTTTGTTTCAGACTTCACAGTCTATTTATAGTGGTCAAATACAGTTTTTGGTACAAAAGACTTTGCTTTCAAACTGTCCACTTGTGTCATGTCCTTATTGGAAGATTCTTCAACTACTCGTAAATCACGTTCTTCAGCAATACTTTTATTTTTCCACGGTGTTTGTAGATCACCACGAACAAACCATTCAAAATTGTACCCAACAACACCAACAGCAAATGCAACTGGCCACACAATGTACGGTGCATATGTTCTGGCAAAGCCAACAATAATTGGCCACACCATACTGATCAGTCTTTGATGACAGATACTGACTTCAGTAGCAGCAAATGAGTAATCTAAACACAACTACAACAGCAATCATAATGTACCTAGTTAAATAGTATCATGAGGTATGTTATTGCAGAAATCAGATATGCTAGCATGCTATCACATATATTCTTTGCCAGCATGCAAACACGGGCAGGCTATTGGGTTATCACAATCAGCAAACAGTATAGATAATATGCAAACATCAACATGCTAATGCAGCCTTGTAGTCCTTGAGACCGCGGTCTTGGTCTGGAGACTGAAATTCTGCGGTCTTGGTCTTCATGCATTGGTCTTGGCCGTTTTCGAGACCGATCAATAATTAATATTTATTAGCAATGTAATGCTGAATTGTGAATGCTGATACAGCCTTATGCATGTGTCTAAATTGTGAACTATACTAGCTAGAACTGTCAGCAGTTAGTAATAACTAGTCTAATACACTGTGGCATTGTTGATGAAAATTTAACACCTGTTCTATTGTCAGCAATGCATACTTGTTTTATGTCTCATTTGCTGGTCTTGGTCTCGAGAGAGCTGGTCTTGATCTTGGTCTTGAAGGAGCTGGCCTTGGTCTTGTTACAGCTGGTCTTGACTACAACATTGTGCTAATGCACGAAGAGTGAGACTGCAGATGTGGCAGATCTTCCAGCCCAAAAAAATTAAAAAGTGCACGCAGAGAAGTGTAGATTAAAAGTATCCTTTTGTCCTCATATAAAACTTTGTACACTGCAACATGTAGTGGACTACCAACGTACAATATCTAGATTACTGCAAATCCTTGAATACAAGCCGGGCCTCGAATACAGGCCGGGGGTCCAAGCACGTTGTACTTATAGAAGCCGCGCCTTGATAGAGGCTGGGCCTCGAATAAAGGCCGGGTTTCGCGGTTTACATACTAATAATCTTAACACGTCTACTGCGTCATCAATTCGAATTACTACGCAGCCAGCGTCCCCGTCCTGCTGCTTTGGATGGTGGCGTTGTCGACGAGGTCGAGACAGGTCTTGGTATGTCTGTAGACGATCTCGGCTGTACTGTATAAGATGAGGAAAATGAGCCGTTCATAGATGATGACGACGATAATGTTGATGATAAGGACTTTGAAAAGTAGATCAGAAAGTTAGGATTAATTAACATTTTTTTCTAGACTTTTTGCTAGGCTAGTTCCGAGAACTGTTTAGTGTTCAGTATAGTGTTGACACCCACACTTCAAATGACGAAAATTTGCTCAACTAGTGAGTCTAATAAATAAGCATTTGTATACTGTCTATGGAGCGAAATACACAGTTACACGTTGCCGTCAGTTCGTTCTAATGTGGATGCATTAATAGAAGCCGGGCCTCGAATAGAGGCTGGGGGTCTCAGTTAATTGTACTAATAGAGGCCGGGGGCTTGTATTCAAGGATTTACGGTATAACAAGTTCACTTATAGCATTTGTTTACCAGTATACAGACAATGGGACATGCTAATTTGTTTTCCCTGTGTATAAACCTGATAACAGAAGGATATCAAATTTGCATGCTGCATGACATATGTCATATGTTTTGTTGAATGACAAACTACTAAAATTTGAAATATTTCTTCCAATGACATTGAACACACAGTGGCTCATTTGAGACTTTTGTGAATTACTCTCAATTAGGTCTGCCAATCACCTTCCTGTGATTGTGGCCAGTGACAGACCATGAACCACATTGTTGACATGTTAACAACATTTGAAGGCGGACTGAACCCCTACAGCTAACAAACAGCCCAGCGGCTATTTTGCCGGCAACTGGTCAAATAGCTATATGGATATTTGACCGGCAATGTGACGTCGCAACCTAGTTACAGCTAACATTAGTTACATTAGGGTTACAGGTGATTGTTAGTGTTTAGGCTTACATTTAGCTTAGTGCTGAGATTTAGGGTTAGCATTTAGTAAGCCTAATCTTAACACTCAGCCTAATTCCAATTAACTAAAATACATTTTCAATTTTCATTTACTAGGTGTGACCACCGTCTGGGTATATATGAGTACAATGTAATTTTTTTTGCAATAAATTTCCATATTATGTCTCAGCTTCTTGATTCTTGTCTTGTCTTGACAAGTGGCAAACCTCCGATGGAGAGTAATGCCAATGAGATCGAGTTGCTCCACACTAGCAGCCTACCTGTTGACTGCTGTCTGAGCAAGTGACTCCATGAAGGAGTCCAGTAAACTGTTCTCGACTAGGACTAATGAGCCACTAATCGAGTCTCTGATTGTTGTGGGGAAGGAATTCTTGTATTCAGTTGTGGATGGAATATGTCAGATTCAGTTAATATTGTTTTTTTGTTCTTTTGACTAGTTTATTATTTTTAGCGCTATATTTAGTTACTTAGAATCAGTGCGAAATGACAATTATACTTGATCATATGTTTGGCTAAGTTAATAGGAACATGAAATGCTTTGCAAAAATAAGAAC
>Ga0126329_10000153_pt1 | contig 13731 bp, 7 predicted proteins | sample InaspJWI85metaG_FD_104915 | JGI IMG/M metagenome (GOLD analysis project Ga0126329, IMG submission 104915) | Marine gutless worms symbiont microbial communities from Oahu, Hawaii - Inanidrilus sp. 2 OAHU.JWI-85 metaG | ecosystem: Host-associated > Annelida > Digestive system > Unclassified...
CCACACTGACCAATCAATTTAAACACACACAAACTAATAATAGCGGGAAGGCGGCAAAACTTCTAGAGCTGTACCAACCCAATAACTTAATAAATGTTTGACACAAGGTTCATATCGTAACATTGGGGACATGAAACATTTTCATACATTGCCCTTACTTTGTGTAGCATCGGTCGTTGTATCCAATGCAGGTGCCGAGGAAATCGAAGCTTAAGAGTCATCGAGAGATTAGAGACGAAGAAGGTTTTCTTATTCGACATTTTGCTGGCGCAGTTTGCTATCACACGGTAAGTGTTTATTTTACGACATTTTTACTCTTTAGCATTTTGGTGGAATGCTTCTTCTGGCAGTGTTCAGTGCTGTGGTCGCAGAGGTAGAGATATAAATTCGAGTGTTGAAGTGTTAGTTCTCTATACACCCTGCTTAGTTCAATAATTTGACCGTAAATTAATAAAAACGAAATTTCTTATTGCTGCTTGCATACCATGCAGATGACAAGTACAATGCTGCTTAATAGCTTTGTTCCAAGAAGACTGCAAACTATTGTGATTAGCATCTCTGTATGTATTGTCTGTTCATTCGCATATCTCAAAAAACGTTTCCAAATTTTACGAAATTTTCTGCACATACTAACTGTGCCCGAGGCTCAATTCTCTGACGACAATAGAACATAGTTGTAAAACGTTTTAAAATGTTTTTACTTTTCAATACTACTACTACTATTACACCCGTTTAACGGCGTCTTTTCCAGGGCGACCTGTAAACCGGCACCAGAAAGGTAAAATCAGTCTGGATTTAAATGAGGCAAGAGATGATGGGGTTTCGGGATGCAGTGGCATCAGCTGGGCCATATGCAATCAATCTGCACCTCGTTCCAGACAGATAACCACACCAACACCTTATCACTCAATTTTACAGGCCAGATGCTCTTCCTGACGCCCAACCAAGAGCGTCAAAGCACAGAAGGCAACACGCTTTTGCGTATTTTTTTCTTCAATGTTTTTTTTTAAATTTACATGTGAAGAACCGTCATTTTTGTTAACTGCTAATTGACAGTCAATCAATGTGGTGATATAGCCCTACACATTATACGAACATTGCAGTTACTATGTACCACAGTAACCGTAAGTCGCCTGATAAGGCTGCTCTAGATCCTTCACTTATTCTCTAGCTACAAGTCACACACCTGATGATGCCATAGAATACGCTATGCACTTTCGGTTGTGTGGTTGACGTCGTTTGGCGTTAGCAGTGTCGAAGTTGTGACGTCATATTCACCAGTGGCGCCGCGCTGTTTGACTCTGTCGTCGTATACAACGGCAGCAAATTGTGCCCCGGGGGTGAAGTCTGTTATCTACGATTGCGCATGCAAAAACGCGGCCTATTGTTACCGATGTTCTGTGGGTGGTCTGTGTCTGCGTGCGCGTCTGTGTCTCTATTTGTCGGCTGTGCTAGAACGGCTGAACCGCGATCGAGATGCCGTTTGGGATGTGAATTCGGGTGGGCCCAGTGAACCGTTAGGTTGGGGCCCGGATCCCCTCTCCAGTGGAAGGGACAATTTTGGGGGAGCCCCCATGCGATGTTGCTTTTCGTCAAAATTCTACGACCACTTGTTGCAATACATAGGATGACAGTGACGTAATTCGTCCAATATCTATGCCAGCTGGTTTTCGCCGCCATCTTGTGGGTAAACTCTTGTTACTCTGCTGTCACTTAAATACACTTTGTCTACAGGTTAATGATCACGTGGACATTTTCTTATACTAATTACTGAAACTTTTTTTGAATAACATGGTAGATCTTCGCCCATTAACTCCACACATTATGTCAAGTTATACGCAAATATGGCGAACGTAAGCCCCTATCGTCACCGTAGATTCCGCGATGTGTAGGCGCAGTTCATCGAGAAGAACAACGACGCGCTGCACACGTCTCTGGCGGCGCTGGTCACGGAGAGCAGGAACCCGCTGGTGAAGAAGATCTTCGAGCGCGACGCGTCTGTCCAGCAGATCGGCAAGCTGGCGTTCATTAGCATCGGCAGCAAGTTCCGCAGCCAGCTCGGCGTACTCATGGACAAGCTCGGCACGACGGTGCGTGCAGCGCGATACCGTATGTACCCCGATATGACAAACTGCACTACGTAGCCCGCCAGGTTATTCCCCTCGCCGCCCATTTATTATTGTTAACTGTCAGATTGTTGGTTAGCCTGCGTCCACCAAATTAGTTAATTTGTTTGCCTGCGCCCCAACAGCGTGCAGCAGTTGCACTCACAGACCTATTAATAGAACACTTCTTTTAATAGGTCTGTGGTTGCACTTCTCGCCGTACGCGGAGATCTCGTGGCGGCACGCGAACTCCAGTTCTTAATGTGTGGATTGGAGGTCGATTATGTCCACAAAATTAGTTGCCACGGTAAGGTCCCTTGAGGGATCGATAAACTAACTTCAAATAGTTCATCTACAGCCGTAGGTCTACCATCCCTGAAAATGGACAGAATAGTTTTTAAAAAAAGTAAGAAACACAGCACAGCCGGCCTTTACTGCAGCCAATTTATTATGTATATTTACGTGTGCTGACGCAAACCAGCTTAATTTACCACACGGAACCAAAATGCAAGAAAGTAAAATGAAAGAAAAAAACTAAAAACTTAAGATATGGCCAGAGAAACGGTACGTGGACTCAGTCAGGGAAGAAGTGACACCGGTTTTACAGTCGGATACTTTCCTGTTATCCAGCCAAACGTGTAAAAGCACTGAAGAAAACTCGAATCACTGACCCTAGCCAGTGGTTTTGCCTCATCTTTTCTTTATCCACCACCACCAGACTGCTGAGAGGACGAGGAGCCTTTACGTCAGCTCTTTGGGTTTGACGACAGTTTATGTTAGCCACCGAAACTACAAGCGCAAATCCTTCCTTATGCACATTATTAAGTCCTTTTTGTGTAGGCGACGTTGGATAGGCCTGCAATGAAAAGCCCAAAAGGGGTTTACTTAATTTTTGCGATCAGTATGGCGTCTCTTTCACTTTCATAATATTCTTTTTTTCTGTGGAGATGCTGCACAATCTCCCCTAGTCGCTTACAGATGGCCCCGTGTGGGCTCGGGGGCGGTGTAGAATAAGCCCACCTCGTTTCCTGGCCGAGTGTTGTAAGAGGCTACTGAACCAGGTTAGTTTTGTTGTGCTGTATTTTAGGTTGTCTACTTTTTTGACTTGTATTGAGTTTGTTTATCTCAATTTTCCTGTACTGTTTCGTTTGTCAGTATCAGTCAAGTGATTGGCTGTGAAGACCGCCTCCGAAATGACCTATACTGTGTCGAGTGGGGCGTTAAACTCTACTCCATCCATCCAGCTTACAGATGCTCCCTTGAAAATTGTTACACGACTCTGCTCCGTAAATAGTCTATTGATAGGGCTACTTGATATTTTCGTGTTTATGTGCAGGGAACCAATTTCATTCGTTGTATCAAACCTAACGTGAAAATGGTTGACCATCTCTTCGAAGGCGGACAGATCTTGTCACAGCTTCAATGCTCAGGTAGAATTCCGTTGCTGTGTTTTGCCGTTGTCGTTTTTAGACTAAGGACAATTTTGTTCAGACGTTATACTGTTATTTAGACGTAGTGAATTTTAGTAGTGAAGTATAGGCCTATGTCTTATGCCTATGTAGTGATAATGTAATGTAGGCCTACTACGTGCACTAGTATTTAATATTTGAAGGTTAATAGTGACGTTAATTTTATCACTTTAGACCATGTTATCCACAGTAATATTTTTGGTTTAATTCTGTTAAAATTTCGTTTTTTTTGTCATATAAGGTTAGGATGTTTGTTTTCTTTGCGACATAGTGTATGTGTGGAAAGCACTGAACGGTAACTGCTACAGTGCGTACTGCGTAGGCATGACGTCGGTGCTGGAGCTGATGCAGCAAGGATTTCCGTCACGAACTGCATTCGCCGAACTCTACGGCATGTACAAGCAGTATATGCCGCCCGAAATTGCTCGACTCGATCCAAGAATGTTCTGTAAGGTGTGTACATTTTTAAAGGAAACTTTCACTTTCATGATAATTATACATTTAATGTCTAGGCTATATTTTTTCTCTTCTGTACAGATCGAAACATGGGCTTTCTTTTGCAGTTAACTGTGCAAATGACACGATGATCCACATTCCACAGTTTTTGCAAAGCTCTGGAAACAGGCCGATTTAACAAAAGCTTAATGTGATGATGCGTTATTTTAATTGACGGCAAACGAACAGTGCACCGCAGGTTCAACACGGACGAGAACTCTAGCAATTCTACTTATGCGAATTCGCTAGCTGATATCAATAATGGCATCTGGGTATGCGAGCTACATACAACGAAATTCTTCAATTCTTAACTGGTGGTACCGATGTGCTAACACAGTGGACGTCGTATTAGTAGTCAGGCATTTTTATTATCAAAAATATGGTTATATGACTTCTATTGTATCATGTAAAATAATTTTTACACTTAATCTGTAATATTGTTTAGGCTTTGTTTAAAGCACTTGGTCTCAACGAGAACGACTTCAAGTTTGGAATGACAAAAGTCTTTTTTCGGCCCGGAAAATTTGCCGAGTTTGACCAGATTATGAAATCGGATCCAGAGAATCTTGCACAGTTGATTCGAAAAGTGAAGAAGTGGCTTTTGCACTCTCGCTGGAAGAAAGCTCAGTGGTGTGCCCTATCTGTCGTCAAGCGTAAGTTTGTTGATTTGTTTCATTGTTGAAACGCATGTTTCATTTAAACGTGAACAACTCATACAGTTTTTGTCGAATTTGTTTGATATTGGACATCCTGTAATATTACGTGATGTATTGTATGACGACGTCATTAATCCGTGTTAGCCCCCGTTCATCCAATAGACGGGGCGGCAAGAACATTATGTTTTCGGGTTGTCCGTCGGTCTGTGCGTACGTCACGGTACGGTTCGAGGGCATTCCCGACCGGCTTGCTGTCGACTTCTAGTTTCGATTATTGCCAGTTTTGATTTTCTTGTTCCGTCTTGATGCATGTGTTGTGCAAACGAGCCACATTGTCTGTTTGTCTGACATTTCACAGGCCTTGTTCGAATTTGCGTAATTTTAGTCGTTTACTTTTTCAGCAGTACTGTCTATGAGTGCTTTTTGTTCATTTCTGTGATCTTTTGATCTGTTGGCATAACGTAGCTCAATTTTATTTGGCCAAAACCGAAGTAATATTCATTTATCGTAATGTACACCGTGAGTCAAAAAACAAGACACCAAACTCTTGCCCATAACTTTACCAAATTTTAACCGATTTCCAAACTTTTCTCACTGACGGACTCAGTAGTAAATTTGCAACAAATTCTTGTTTAAATATTCCACCACGCCTTAAAAATGTCGCTACACTACCTTGTGAAATATGAATGTCAAAATGGCATCAATCTGAAATATGTACTGTAATTAATGATAAATCACAAGGTAGTATAGTCAAGCATTTAAGGTGTCATGAGTCACTTTACTACACATTAATCACTCAGTCTGCTGGTAAAAGAATTTTTAAAATTGGTGAACATTTGGCAAAGTTACAGGCAAAATGGTTGATTGTTTCATGCGCCCCATTCGCCTTGCACTTATGTCCTCAAAGATGCTGATCTCGCCACATAAATTGAATAACTTGTGTATTACGGACATAAACTGTTACTAATCGTTGCTATATTAATAGGCAGATTAATGTGGGTTATTATCAACAAATGTCACACTGCTATAGACCAGTTTTGTCTTACTGACCGATAGACTGACGCCACCAGTGACTGACCGACTGCTGATCATGTATGGCATTTTGGTGCGACAACTTTTCTTTGTTGTGGCAGTTGTGTACAGTGGATCATGGTATTTTTATATGGCCAATGTAAACAACTTTTTGTTAAAGAATTAAATAATGCTTATTTCTCCAGACATTTATTTTAAAACAGTGTTTGAGTGGCTAAGTCTTGCATAACAGCTTGCTTCAGTTACTCTTTAAACGTCGCAATTATTTGAACATACGTAGATATTTCACAAGGTAGTGTAGCGACACCTTTAGTGTGGTGCGGTATTTAAATATGATTTTGTTACAAATTTCCTACCGAGTCTAACAGTGAAAGAATTTTGAAAATCGGTTAACATTTGGCAAGGTTACTGACAGGAGTATAGTGTCTTTTTTTGAATCACAGTGTACAAGGAACAGCACGTTAATACATGTAGGCCTAGATTGTTTGCGTTTAGTGTTTTTTTTGCTTTTTTGCTTTGTCCCTGCATATCGTACTGTATTTTCCCCTTGTTTGATGCATTTTAAATCTGGGTAGCATATCAGCTTATGTGGTGCCAATTGCTTGTGTATAGTGAAAAACAAGATCAATTATCGACGAGGACTGCTTGTTAAGCTTCAGTCAACAGTGCGAATGTGGCGATGCAAGCATGCATATCGGCCAAGGTGAGTTTTAGCCGTGAGAAATCGAAGTTGTAGGTCTAAATGTTTGCAGTAGATAAATAATTTCAGTACCTCGACCTTGGGATCTATAGAACTATACTTTGCATCAGTCCGCTAACAGACTATTCCGTATGACTGCACAGAAATTTGGCGGCTATATACATCATTTTTGACGTTGCTAGCATAGCATGCGCAGCAGGGTCTACGTAACGGTTGGGTGTCCGTCCGTCCGTCTGTCCACCCGCTTGTCTGTCCCGTTGATCGACAGCAGCAGCGGCGTGCGGCTGGTTTGCTGCTGAGCGCGGGCGCCTGTAGCAGATATCGATAGCTGATACTGCAGCCGGCAACCAGCAGCAAATGTGGGTAGCGTCATGTCGAGAGCCGAGGGACGAGGCTCATCGCAGACTTGTTTAGTTACTGGAGTATTGATAGTTGTCTGAGAAGGCGTTGTATACTTGCAGGATCAAAACGTTGGCAAAGATTCGAGGACTGAGCGGTCAAGTGGAGCAGATGAAGCAGCTGATAGCGCAGCTCAAGAAGGACAAAGACGTCGCTGCGCAGAAAGTCGGCGGACTTGAGAAGCGGATCGTCGACGCGATGACCAGCGTACAGGTCAGAGATGTTGGAAATGCGTCTGCGAGATTGAAGATGTACACCTCATGGTGGCATATCGTATTGTGTTGTGTCCTCAGTTTATTGTTACGCGGCTCGCATAGTATGCAGTAGGCTTCTACTAGTAAACGATCGAGTGTCCGTCTGTCCGTTCGTCGGTCTGTCTGCCGCGTCGATATACAGCAGCGGCGGCGGCCGACGGGTTTGCTGCTGAGGTCGGGCGCGGGCAGCAGATATCGATCGATAGCTGCTGCTGCCGCGCGGGCAGCGTAAATTTTGGTCTGACCGTACATAGTGTAAAATACGGCTTGTTCTAAGTGCTACAAAGGAAAGTTAATAGTTTTAAGAATGCTCACTCTTGTAAAGAAACGTTTTGACTGTTGTGAGATAATAAACTCACGTACCTGATGTGCGCAGCAAGCAACAAAGCTGGGACAGAAAGACTTGGATAAGATGCACAACGACCTTGTGAACGAAATTGAAAGACTGTTCGCGGAAATAAAGAAAATGATCGAACAGCAGAAAATTGCTGAAGAACAAGAGAGACTTCGGCGACTTCAGGTCAGTGATCCGTGATCGTATATCTGCCGTTTGTAACTAAAATGCGCTGGAGAAGTTGCATTAATTGCATACTGTACCGTGATTTGTTTCTGCAAATTGCTGCTTATTGTGCAACCGTTTTCATGTATTTTGTTGTTTGAATTCTGTGAATGAACAGGCAGAAATGGAGAAGGAACGACAGCGGAAAGAAGAGGAAGAACGACGACTCAGGGAGGAGGAAGAGATGAGAAAACAGTGTGTTGCATTGCGTGCATTTTCTTAGTCACCAGTTATACTCTTTACTTTGCCGTTATTACTCTTTCACTGCGCGTGTAGAACTCGCTGGTTCTACAAATCCATCCAGCCGTTACTCACTCGACTGCCTTCTTGCACACACTTGGGCGTTTTCAGATTTCTTCGTGCTCACTGAATTACTGACACTGCCGGTATAGTACACGAAGCAAGGTCGAGCGTCCGTCTGTCCGTCTGTCTCATGGATTGACAGCAGCAGCGTGCGGTGGGTTTGCTGCTGAGCGCTCTGCTGCAGGCATGAGATATCGATCGACGGGTTTGCTGCTGAGGTCGGGCGCGGGCAGCAGATATCGATCGACGGCTTGTTCTAAGTGCTACAAAGAAAAGTTAAAAGTTTTAAGAATGCTCACTCTTGTAAAGAAACGTTTTGACTGTTGTGAGATAATAAACTCACGTACCTGGCAGTACGGCGTCGCGTACCAACTGCAGGCGCGCTGTGCAGCAGGCGCCGGTGCTCAGCAGCAAATGCGGCAATGTCGTGTTGACAGCCGAAGCCGTTCACTTAGGAGGCTGAACACAGACTGTTTTTGTTGCACATCTTTATAAGTGCGTGGATGTGTTACGTTTACACACTGTGACACAGCGTTATTTCCGTATTAACTGAAAGTCATTTGGAGTATTTTAGTTACTAAATAGATTAAGTTAGGCCTATTCGGTGAATCTATCAGTTAGTCAGTGACATGTTTGTAGATACAACACACAAAGACACACAGACATTAATAGCAGCATTAGCTTCAACGAACAAACCAAGTAGTAAACATGTGATTCGTTTGCTTTGGTGCAATCAGGAAGCAGGAGATGGAAGCCAGGAGGCGCAAAGAAGAAGAAGAGCGCCGCAAACAAGACGAAATTGACCGCAAAAATGCCGTCAGTATTCGTCATCTCATCTGTATCACACTGCGTTTTTTTTCCGCACGACGCATATGCACCATGCAAGCACAGCGTGTTGTATGATGTGGCCTGCGGTGTCCGTCTCTCCGTCAGTCTGTCTGGCTCCTGTGTATTGTATCAATACGGCTGAACCAATCAGCAAGCGGTCAACGCTGGATGATAGCCTGAAACTCCAGTTTTGTCACTTGAAAGGTCTTGGTGCAATTCCAGTGGTATTACTTGGCTATGAAAAATTAACGACATTTCTGCCATTTTGGCCAATATATCGCCATATTTAAAAGTGAAAAGTTTTTTTAGCAAAAGATGGAAGTATTGAGTTCTTCTCCCGGGAAAGAAACATCATTCCGAATTTAATTATCGGGTATTGTTATTACGAGAACCACTTTTAAGTCAACTTTACTGTATTTGTATTAGTTGTGCTGTGGTAGGAAGCCTCGGCGAAACAGAAAGAGAAATTGGCTCAAGAAGAGATGTTAAAGTATGTTGACTTATTTTTGTACGGAATTTAGTTTAACCATTAGCTAGTCATTTTAATATCGTTAAAGGCCTACTCTGCTGCATAAAACTGTGTTTAACGTATGCTGTATTTGTTCTGGTATGACGTAGGAAGAATTTTTGTCACATCATGTCCGGGTCGTGCAGTTTTCAGATTTTTGCCTACCGCATCAGCGAGGAGGATAATAAATTCGGTCGTGTCTGTCCGTCCGTCCGTTTGTTTCCACTCTAATTTTTGAACTGCTCACGTTTAACCTCGTACTTGGTCAGACGACAATGTGTATTGACCATGAGTAGGCAGCAGCAGTTGGAGCAGGAGCGACGCGATCGTGAGTTGGCGTTGAGACTCGCCGCTGAAGACCAGTCAATGGTCGAAGACATCCAGTCTGTCAGGTTACACATCGCTTCTGTTTATCTGCTCTGATTGTTGGCTCTTAGATGAAATCCAAGTGCTATAACGATACCACATACTGCGGAGAACCGATGGAAGCGGCATCCCTTTCATCCGGAGTCCGTGTGTATTGATCGACGCGGTGATACTCAATGGTTGATTTACTCTGGTTGGCACCAGTACCTTCAGTTCCCAAACAATGTTTCGACGTTGTTGGCTGGTTGTGGGATTGGGAAAGATATCCGGCCTCGGTCTGTAAAACCTGCCGCAATACGCTACCTAGCTCAAAGGTTCTGTTTTGGAGCCATAGTCGCATGATCCAAAGTGCTGTAACTAGAAAAGGTCGGTTAAAACTATTAACATGTAGTAGTAGAAGGAGGAGGAGTCTAGGAGAAGGTAGATAAGGAGGAGGCGGAAGGAGTGTCTAATAGATACAGTTTGTCTCTGATTCTTCCATGCATTGCTCGCGTTTGATTAGTAATAATAAAGATCTAACTTACTTAGTCACGAGTAGTTTCTAGAAACAACTGAGATGAAGTGATGTCTTGTAACAAAACAACAATCAGTGTCTGTATTATTGTTTGTCTTGGATTTTTGATCATCTCTATTGGCCATTAGACAACAACAGAAAAAAGAGCAAAGAAAAAGAAAGATGCAGATGCAGAGATAAACGCACAGCAATCAAGCACAGATAACTCCCAACAAACGTACACATAGGTACAAAGAGACCCTACTCTCCTCTCAACGGTAACACGCCTCAGCATGCAATGTTTTCACTAGCGACGGTTGTTTTGCTAACAGACCTGCTGCACCAGCGAAAGACGAGAGCAAAAAGCATGACTTGTCGAAGTGGACTTACGCTCAGATCCGAGATACAATCAACACTTCTTCCAGTCTGTCGTTTCAGTTTGGCTTTATAATGCTGAGATTGTGTAGTACAATACGGTGTAGAAAGTGTGTTATAAGAAGTTGCACAATTTATTTTCTCTTCCACGAACAGTCTTGTGATATAAGGCAGAATTTAGAAACAAAAGAAAGAAGTGCGTAATGAAGTACAAAAAAATACAAGAAATACAGTAAAAACTCACACGTCATTCAGCATTGTGAAGAGTCGGGGTAAACACTATTCAAACAAGGTTTATTTCTGCATGTGGCAGTTGTTTAGTAATTAGTTAAACGCATGGGGTTGCTGAAGAAGAAGTAAAAATAAGTAGATATATTTGCGAACTGTAATTTTACTTTCAGTATAAGCCCTAATTATTACTGCAGTTAAGAAGTGAAATGTAAATTATTCGGGAAGTAAAAAACCAAAATGAAACTGAACTAAAGTTATTCTGTCTATAACTGAATAATAACTAAAACAACTTTTTATGGAGTAACATATCATTGCTTGTTAATGGATTTTTCCATTTTTTACCCGCGCACCGCTTTGATAGCGCGGTATTAGCTGTCGCCCGCTGTCTGTCTGCGTCTATCACAAGCCGGTATTGTATCGAAACGGATGGACGGATCAAGCTGGGTTTTGGCAGGGCAACTTCATTCCATTTATCCCGTCTTAATAGGAAATTCTGGTATCCCCCGGCACTTTGTTCCAAACTCTGGAGTAGAAAATTTTGCCACAACACGTCGATCGTTGCAATCTATTGTCAACAAAGCTCGTGGACGGTCGAGCTTTGTTGGCCACATTTGCGACGGTGCTGGCATCGTGGCTCGGTCGTCGATGCCATATACTCACTGCGCGTGTGGTTTGCTACACGTCCGTCGATCGATAACACGGAACATCGCACGCGCGACCTGTTCGCGATAGCTAAGTATTTTGTCGTATAGTTATGAAGCAGTTGACAATATTTCCGTTTTCAGCTGAGCGTCGCGCAGGTCCATCTGCGACAGCTGATACTTGTATATCTTACGTGGTCTGCTACAGACGTGGAACTACTGAATGCATGCCGTGAGGAATTCCATCGGCGACTGAAAGTCTACCATGAGTGGAAAACGAAGAATAAACAGCGAAACATGCGCGGAGAAGAGCATGCTCCACACTCTGTTGTGCAAGCAGGTGCTTGTTATCACTATGCACTGTGCACTGAATATTGACAATAGTTTACTGGGCTTGTGCAAATATTTTTGCACTGGTTTTACGAAGCAGCTTCGTAAGTGATTACAGTGGATAATTTTCAGAGTAAAAGCTGTGTCCGTATTGAATTAATATGTTTACTATTAAAATCTTTGTAATGCGTGTTACTGACTAAATCAAGAAGCAAATAAAAAATAAAGTAAAATAAACTTAAAATGCAGCAAAAAGCAAAAACTAAACTAATATGCTGTAACATTTCGAGCCGCAAAAACTACATATGGATCAACTTAAGTGATCTTATTTCAGTCAGTGGAGACTGTGACGTTCCTGCTATGCTGCTGTTTATTTGCAGTTAGATCTTTTTTAACCAAGTACATTAGTGTAGATTGAGTGGCAGTTGGTGAGTGGGCTCGTGTTTCACAGGCGAGCAGGAAACGTCGCGCGCAGCGGCGAAATCGGCGGCAATCAGCGCCAAGTCGCACGCGCAGCAGCGCTACTTCCGCATCTCGTACGTGAAGCCGTCCGATGAGCACCGGTCGACCGCCGACGCCGTCATGAGGGGCTGGTGGTACGCGCACTTCGACGGGCGCTGGATCGCGCGCCAGATGGAGCTGCACGACCACAAGCAACCGGTCCTGCTGGTCGCCGGTAAACGTTCTCGCCGTGACACGTTCTCACTTGCAGTGCACTGATACTAAGTGCAGTGCTTTCAGTATGGATACTTGGTTCGTTCCCAAATTACCTGGACAAATCTTGTTACCGTATCACGTAAAAGTAAGTAAAGAAAACGCGGTATAGCAGTTCGCAAGCTAGTTATGCAAGTTATGCAGCCCTGCGTCACCGCTACGGGAACTCACATGCGATGTGGGATCACGCTGTCGCCCTTACCCCAGCCGAAGCTGGTACTCGATTTAGCGATCCCGGAGGGATGCTCGGCTGAGTTGAGCTAGGCACTGCAGTGCCCAAGGCTGCATCATGGTGCTGCTAATGTAACTGGTTGTGTTCGCATGTACAGGTGTTGACGACCTAAGGATGTGTGAGCTGAGTCTTGAGGAAACGGGACTAACTCGAAAGCGCGGCGCCGAGATTTTAGAAAGTGACTTTGAGCAGGAATGGGCCAGACGTGGCGGAGACCAGTACCTAGGAAAAGCGATGCAACAAGTGTCGTCCAAGTTTCTCCAGATGAAACTCGGTGTCGCTAAAAAATGAACGTTTATGTGACTTCGTTGTAATCGGCGAAATTATCACGATTATTACCGTACTGTACTGTACCTCGATCGTTCGCCAGTTCATACTAGACAGTAACTAGATGCGGGGCAAAGCCCAACGTTAGCCCGCCCGGCTGCACCACTAGCCGCCTGCGTCAAGCAACAACAAAATTGATTGCCATGGCAACGTCCCTCGAGGGATCCAAAAACTAATTTCAGATTAACCACCTACAACCATACCAACCCTGAAAATTTGGCGAAGATTGGTCCTGTACATTTTGAGATAATTGATCTGACAGGAATCGTTAAGAAATAAATAAGAAACAGAAGCAAAACATATAGACCACCGTGCCTGCTTTCAGCAGCCGGGAGGACTAAATAAACAGTAGGCAGTTTATTGTGTGATTGATCGTGACTCAGATGTGACGCGTTGTTTTTGTCTGACATTCTATACTGACGAAGGCAGCATTCCGAGTTCTTATGCTTTTAAATTCTTCTTTATATAGAAGTTTTGGACTAATTTTACGATAACGAGTCGTCTGTTGGTTGTACTGTTCCATTGAAAAATTTCAGAATTAGAAAACTTTGACGTGGAAGATTATGTGTAAGTTAGACCACTGTCTACAGAGGAATACACGAGCGTAGCGAGTTTATTCCACTGTAGACAGTGGTCTGACTAACTTAATTCATGACCGTTGTAGATACTGACAACAACAGAATTCGCAGCGCCATTCGTATCTGGGTTGTTCAC
>Ga0126329_10000154_pt1 | contig 13726 bp, 13 predicted proteins | sample InaspJWI85metaG_FD_104915 | JGI IMG/M metagenome (GOLD analysis project Ga0126329, IMG submission 104915) | Marine gutless worms symbiont microbial communities from Oahu, Hawaii - Inanidrilus sp. 2 OAHU.JWI-85 metaG | ecosystem: Host-associated > Annelida > Digestive system > Unclassified...
GATGATAAAGGAAGCACGATGATCCGGATGGGTGTGAGTGGGTGAATGTTCCTTCTGGTACCGGCCTACCCGGGTTGTCCCGGATCAAAGGCCGTTAAACGGTCGTTGTTGTTGTTGTTGAGTGATGTTTTGTTGATGTTTCTGAAGAATGTAATGTGGTGATCTAGCAGTCAATGCAAAAGCTATTGTAGAGGATATACTGATGAGTGTTAGTGGATCTGTTCTGTGCAGCAGTGTCGTCTGCTGTCAAAGCTGGGACACATACTTTTCGTGCAGTTGACAGCCCAGCGATACTCCCAGCATCAGCTGCGGCATCTGCCGGCCCTGCAGCCGGCAGCAAGCAGGCTGTGCGCAACTGGGAGACACTCGTCTTGTTTGCTGTCAACTTGTCACGACTCGACGTCATGGTCAACATGAGCAATGTCATGGGAAACACTGTGTAAGCTCCGCTGCTTTGTACACCTCTATATCTCCAGTAATATAGGGTGAAGTGACGTCACAGAATCTATGGCCACGATACGATCGCCATTTTGTGGGTATATCATGGCATAATGTGTTGAGTTCAGCGGTGAAGATTTTTCGTGTTATTTAAATAGCATTCAGTCCGTTGGTTTTACGAAAATGTCTGTATGATCACTAGCTTGCCAACAAAGTGTATTTCAGCGATATCACACTGAAAACCATTTATCAGAGTTTTACCCACAAGATGGCGGCAAAAGCCAGCTAGCATCGAAATTACGTCACTGTTACCCTATGTATTGTCTGATTCAGCAGGATGCATGCGCCATTAATGTCTAGAAAAGTTTTTCTAGGCAAAAGTAACCGCGCAAAAGTTTTGCGTGGTTACTCGGTACTGTTAATGCTCCATTACTGCTGTTGTATATTTGGGGCACTTTTAGTGCTGTGTTGCAATCTGTGTTTTGTTCTTTTTTTCATTCATGCAAATAAAGCAAATATTTTTGTGCCGTTGTCTGTATTTGTTGTCATTAGCAGCCTGTTGACTGCGCATTGGCATTCATTGCTGATTAGTTACTTCACAGTTAATTATGTTAATGCTGATTGCAGAAGGAGAAGTAGAAAGTCCATCTTAGAAGAGGTAATCTTATTTATGTTAGCTTGAACTGGCTCATTTGATAGCATCGATGCCGTTTTGTTAAAGATCATTTAATACTCTTTTTGTTTATCGGCTTGACTGTGTGCAGTTGGTCGACAAGAGATCTGAAGTCACAGGGTCGGTTTTCCATTGACAGCAGTGGACATACGAACATGAAGATATCGGCAGGACTGGGTGGATCCAAGCTGGATGCACGTGGTGGCATCATTGGTGGCAGCATAGAACTGCAGCAGCTGGACTCTGAAGGTAGGATCTAAGCATATCAATCAGTCCGTTTTTTGCCACTTAGCAGTACGTAGAGTTATTCTTCTTACTGACCAGACAGTGATAGTTACAGGCTTTTAATTGCTGTGATGATTTTCCTTACTACCCAAATCCACCCGAAACTTGTGTGAATGTGCTCCAACCTTTGTACCAATTCATGTCAACGTGTGTATCATCCAGCCTTACCCGATAGACAGTTCTGTTAACACAGTGAATTTTTCTAATATTATTGACTCCATATTCTGTAGCTTGTACTATGGCTCATTAACTTGCCTACCAAAAGTGGGGTGACCATTCAATTCTGCCAGTGCATTATGTACACTGTCCCACTGGACTAGGAACATTGTTGTGTGTCAGTGGACTGCATTAAGGAAGATAATTACATATTGTGTTGATATGTATAAATTTGTGTACTGATTGTGTGCGTGTGCAGTGTGCATCAGTGAAGATCCGGGCAAGGAGCCAGAGCACATGGTCTTCATCAAGCTGCACATTGTGGAGTCGCGGCTGGACTACATGGGTTCCAGCATACTCATGGGTCGAGTCAGTGACCTCGCTGTGAAGGTGAACGATGAATGGCACGTCGAGCATCCAGGAGCATCCAAGCCAGAAGATCGACGCCACTCTGTTGCTACTAGCAGGCAAGACATCTGGACAGTTTAACTGGAAATGTGATAGTAATAATAATACTATAACCAGGTATTTTGTCCTCCCATACAACCGTGGAGTCAGCCATTTCTGACTCTTGCCAGAAGGCCAGATTCTTGGCGGCGGCCACACCTCATAGCGGAGACTGGCTGTTAGCCCTTCCGGTTACCTCTTCTAGGCTGCGGTTGTCAGACGAGGCAGTGCGTGTGGCGATGGCCTTGCACCTAGGCTGCAGTGTCTGTGTTGCCCATACCTGTAGATGATGTGGGGCGCTCGTCGATGCACAGGGGATTCACGGCTCGGTGTGTAAGCAGTCTCCTAATAAAATAGCCAGGCATCAGACCATTAATGACGTCATTGCCCGTGCCATAACCACAGCAGGCGTTCCCGTAACCAAGTAGCCTGTCGGCCTTACCAGACTCGACGGCAAGCGGCCTGACGGACTCACATTGATACCATGGCAAGGCGGCAAACCCCTTTCGTGGGATGTTACAGTAGTGAGCACCCTTGCTGACTCGTACCTGCATTCCACGTCCCATTCTGACGGCAGCGCTGCTGAAAACTGCTTCAACCAGGAATGAATCTAAGTTCTCTTCCCTTTCTCCTGATTATATATTCCAACTGGTCGCAATTGAGACACTTGGCCCCCTCAACGCATCTGCTGTAAACTTCTTAAGCGAGGTGGGTCGCCGGTTGACTTCTTTATCTGGAGATTCATGCGAGACCTCATTTCTGTTCCAGCACCTCTCGATGATTATACAGTTCTTCAACTCTGCTCTGATTATGGATTCTTTCTGTTTCTCTGACGAAGACCCGGACCTCTTGTTTTTAGCTTCTAGTTTTTAACCCTGGGGATCTATACTACATGGGGTAAAAATAATAATAAAAATAGTAATAATAATAACAACAACAACAACAACCCTCAGACCAAGCCAGTCAACTTGGGCTATGAGTCCGCCAGAAATTGGCAGCTACCATCCATGTCCACCATCGCCATTGTTATTATTACTCAGCCCATAAACTGATACTCATTTTACTGTCCCACGGAGGGTGGAAGGTTGAGTCGACCTAGGCACTGCAGTAAAGGTGCGCACCCCATGCCCAAGGCTGTATATCGCAGCAGCTGTCGCGATAAACACAACCGCCGATGGTGTGATTCGAACCTTGGTCCTCTCATACTGCATTCAGCATGCTGACTACTAGGCCACTGTGACCTGCACTAGGCCACTGTGACCTTCAGTGTTTAATACAAAGTTCTTGCTTAAGGTGGATTAGACACACCTTGGACTTTTAGCTGTAGTAATGCTGGTATTAAGACAAATTTGCTACATTGCAGAACTGCTCCTTACATTACTAACCACGGTGACAGATATAAAAGATAATAGTAATATTTTGTTGTCTATCACAATCACCATTGTAGACAAAACTATCTGCCACTGCTACTTATTTGCAGTTTCATATTTGGGTTGCTTTTTGGCAGCCGTGCCTTTATCGGGCCTCGTAATGTTCTTGCTTAGCCAGAAAATGTTTTCCTTCAGTGAGTTTTTTCATCGTGTTGAACTTTAACATATGACTTTGACTTATGAACTTGATCTAAACAAAGTTTAGATGAACCACCACCCGTATGTCTAAGTTAAATGTCACCCTGTTTGAAGTTGTTGTGTGAGCACACAGATGTGTTACCAAATGCTCTACCAGAACCTCTAAAATACTCAGTAATAACATGCTTAACATGTTTGTCAGAATCGTTCTGGTAAATTGTAGGTCTGTAATCAAAATGTTGATATGCAGTGGTAGCATTTCTCAGCAAGTAAAACTGTTAGAAGTCAAGAAAAGGAAGCTTTCTTACTTTGGACACATTGAGGAAATAGGGATGTCACTTGGACAAAGAAATAATTGAAGGCACAACTCCCAGTTGTCGACATATGGAAGGCCTATAGCATGACGGGAGGATATTATTACAAAATGGACTGGTTTGAAGGGAGATCTCTAGCTGCAGTTAGCAGAAGACAAGGTCAAGATGGCAGATGATCATCCGTGAAGCAGCCAACCCTTGGATCGAGGACAGTTAAATGTCCTGTATGTTTGTATCATGCAGGTCGGTGCTGGTGTTTGTGCATGGTGATTTGACATGGGACCGACTGCATCTCATGATATCTCGTTCCACCACCCCAGAACTCGTCAAAATGCTCCACAAGTTAGAGGAGTTCTTCACTCAGCAACGTACCAGTAGCAAACGAGCCCTGTCGGCTTTTGGACCAGTCTCTTCTGCATCAAAAGCCAAAGTCAAACAGAAAGATGAAGGTAATGTACAAAGTCGCATGCTGCATAAGCTTAGCAGGAATTGTCTCATCGACCATCTGTTGGTGTTTAATTATTTGAATTTTTCAAGGTAGTGTTGTAATGTATTGTTCAACGTAATTTAGGTATGATGCAGACTGCTGCAGTGTAGCGAGGCATCCAGTTTAGCAGTGTCAATGTTACAGTCCAGTGATGATGTTTATCCTTGCTCTCGCAGGCCTGCAAGTCAGCTGGCTGTTTGGCTGTGCTGATAAACTGGCCGCCCTCTGTACCTTGCCACGTCGGCGTACATTGGGTCTGAGGACTGGTGGTTTTAGTTATGTAATGCTCTTTGGCTTAATCTCAGCTTTGTTGCTTAACAAAGAAGTACCTTTAAATTGTTTATATTAGTCATGTATGTTGCAGCAGTAGTGTGCAAAACAGTAATGTGACACTGTGAATTCAGTACTATATAGTCCACACTTCTGACATCAAAGGTAAACGTGCTGAAAATATTTAATTTATACACACTGTGTATGCGTGTCATCCATCAGACATCACTGGGTTGACTGTACAAGCACTTGTGTTTAGTATGGTTTTGTTACTGTGCGACACGGCAGCAAGTTCAATTTATAGTCACTTCCAGCATGAATGCTATTTTTACACTAATGTTACTGATTTCCTGGATCACTCATCGTGTGAAAACTTTGTAGAATTTGTTAAAAGTAGCAGTTTATGTGATAAATTATATTTATAAAGGTGTGCTGTAACCAGGGCTTTAGTCGGGGGTATACACAGATATATGCCATATACCTGCCTCCCATGATTTCTGCTGGCGTATGCTCACCTCAGTTATCGTAAATAAACTCTTAATGTATACGCATCTATATGCCTTCAAGTGAAAATAAAAGCACACAATAAGCTGTTCACTAATCTCTTTTATGCCTTAAAATTGTCTCTAATATGAGATTCCTTAATCAGTTCCTCTTAAAACCACTGCCTAATTAAAGCACCCCAGTTCTTCAGTTTTCCGTAGGCGGTAAACAAGCAGCTCAACTGTAAAAATATGGCCCAGAATGCACCAAAACTCACCATTTTGAGAGCCAAAAGCAAAACATTTTCTGGGGACTCCCCAGACCGCTCCCCCGTCTGCGCCTCAATCCTCGCGCCTACAGCACCTCGTCCACACTGCTTGCAGCATATACCCACCTTTATTTTTAGCACTACACCACTGGCTGTAACCTTAATTGTATTGAAAGTGCTATTAAATACTAACCAGCCAACATCCATAGAGTGTATCTGGTGCACTTGTTTATTGTGTTATGTGGCAGATGCATGGATATCAGAGATACGTCATCACCGACACTGGCAGCATGTACTGGAGCACATGTGTGGTAGTAAGCTGTCAGCCCTGGCCTGCAAGCTGCCGGAACATGGCACAGTCATGGGTGGCACCATGAGTCTACAGGGTCGTAACATTACGCTTGCTTGCTTTCACGGCATCAACTTCCGCTCCAAGTCCTGGGCACTGTTCACCATGGACGAACCATACATATGCTTTGCAACAGAGGCTGCTGATGTTATCGATGGTCAGTAAGCGAAGAAGTTGTTTTCTTTTGCTTTGCTGGAAATTGCTGTCCATTGATAGCATGCTGATTGCTTGGCCAGTATAACTAATTTTTTAGTAGTTTAATCGTGTGTGTTCATAGTTTTTTTTATAAGTCATTATAACTGTCTTGTTATCTTACTCAGTATCAGCAACACTTCATTGATGACAAACTGCTGTTGCCTTGGTTCTTATATAAAAGAGTTGTGGATGTATATTGATATAGATTGATCTCTGTGTACATTCTTATCTTTTCATGAACTCTAGAGCAATATTGGAAAGAAAAGGGTTTATCAAAAGCTGAAAGTAGTAGTTGTAGTTGTTCTTATCATAGAACAACAGTTGCAGTGGCTCTCGTTTTGAGGTACAGAAGAGAAATGTTACAGTCCAGTGATGATGTTTATCCTTGCTCTCGCAGGCCTGCAGCTCAGCTGTTTGGCTGTGCTGATATACTGGCCGCCCTCTGTACCTTGCCACGTCGGCGTACATTGGGTCTGAGGACTGGTGGTTTTAGTTATGTAATGTTCTTTGGCTTAATCTCAGCTTTGTTGCTTAACAAAGAAGTACATTTAAATTGTTCATATTAGTCAAGTATATTGTAGCAGTAGTGTGCAAAACAGTAGTGTGGCACTATGATTTCAGTACTATGTATTTACACTTCTGGCATCGAAAGTTAAACGTTTGCCGAAAATACTTAATGTAATGTAATGTAAAACGTCGATTTGTGTATTAAACGAAGAGATTAAGGTGGCATAATGTCAAAGACTTCGAGGACACCTTACAAAAAGAATAACGTGAAAGAGACGTGCGAGCGATGCGGAAAGAAAAAAAGAAACAAGTGTCAAATGTAGCCGCAGCTAACAGTCTGGATAACTGCGAGCAAACAGTTCAGTGTAGTGTAGTGCATCCTCACCAAAGCCTCTAATCTATGGACACCCTACATGCATCAAATTATAAGCATTGCATGTGCAATGTTTTCTGTCAGTTGACTACAGCAGCATGGTTGATGACGTGGAAAAGGAATTTAGATGAAATTTTGTAGTTGTGTTAATGTTTTTGCTCGAAATCTGTTTATTTTTTGTTAAAACTCATGAAGTGGTCTGAAAACTGGAAATGATCATGAGTTTTCAGTCATATGACTTTTTAATCAGCATAGTGTCGCTGTTTCGGTTGGCTTCACCGTTGTGTTTTGTTTGCTTGTTAAGTGGCGTTGTTGGTTGTGTTGATGTACAGATGGTAAGCCGAGCACACACATTGTTCAGAACCTGTCATTCCAGCTGGGCCAGTATGATAGTGGAGTAGTTGCTGAGAAGAAGCCTATGGCGCTGGTCTGCAAACTGTCTCGTGGTCACTACATGCCACCACCATTCACCAGCGTACAGGATTGGTTTCATTATGCCTTTGCAACATCGGAAATCAAAGGTGGAAATCCTCCATTGAAATACTGTGTTGAAGTATAACTAACTACTATATTGCTACTTGCTGCTATACAATGTGCTCTTTATTGATATTTGTGTTGCTTTCTAATTACCCCTAGTTTTGTAACTGTGATCTGTTAATCTGTTTTTATTTTTCAACTCAGTGTGTGCTTATTTACTTTAGAAAGCAGTTTCCTACTTCTGCTTTCGCTAGGACGTTGAGTGAATGCTATATTTCCTAAAATCACTAAGTCTAGCATTGGTAATATAAGCAGTGCCAGCTTAATAATAAGCAGCTTAACTGTATGCACGTTTATCATTGACCACTTTATTTGTCCAGTTAGAGCAGTTAGTCTGGTGTGTGTCTGTGTTTGTGTCTGGACGCTAACTTCTGAACAGAACGATGCTTCACGTAGATATTCTGCTGCAGATTTACCTTGACACTGTCTACATCAAGTTCAAAGGTCAAAATCATTGGCCAGAGTTTAAGGTCATAGACGGAAGAAGATTGCTGGTGCAGCCTGCAACTGGGGCTTTCTAATTTCTGCATGTTTCTTATTCAGAGTGAAGTTTTATCTGTGTGCAGATCTGGACAGTTTTCCGGTGATGGTGCGCCAGGACACTAACGGCAGTGCCTCTACTGAGAGGCGCTCGGCTGCTCGGCGTGCAGCTGAGTACGTTCACGACACGGAGATCATATTCATCATGCCTTCACTGCAGATGCACTTGAAGACTGAACACTTGCAGGGTGAACGTGAACCAGTGGATGACGGTATGTCTACACTGTTCACATGCTGACTATTGAGTCCACCAGTATGCACAAGCTTTGTTTTGGCTAGTTTTCCAGCTTATGTGGATTAGCTTTGTCGTATCTTTATTGGACTGGAGTGCAGTTGTACAATTTGGTATCTTTCTGACTCAACCATCTGTGTTAGACTGTTAGTGTAGTCAATATGTTTTGAAAGAAATGTAAATATGGGCTGTTTATGAGTGAAGACAGTGAATAGTGTAGTGTTGAATGGAAAATAGTGTAAGTTTAATATGTTGCTGTGGTCTGCATTATTACTTATTATTATGCAGCGTTTAACGCGTTGTGTGTTGGTCGTAAGGATGATGAATCGCAGGCGTGGGGTGGCATGGATTATGAGTAGCAGTTAGTGTAATAAAATGCTTCGAGTTTCTTTTTAAAAGTGCTTGCAGTGACTTTCAAGTTGCCAGTGACGTCACGAGGTAGACTGATCCTAATGTGAGGAGTGCTGTAGGTGAAAGTTCGTTGAGCGAAACCGCTTCTCATCCGAGGAATTTCAAGCAGGTTGTGACTGGCGGACCTGAGTTGTCTTGACGAGCAGTGTGGCTGGAGTTGACGTGTACGTCAGTAGTCAGTGTTCTCTGGTTGTGTTGTATAGGTCCAAAACCCGTCGTAAACTGCAGTTTTGTCACTGAATTTGAGGATCACATTTTTGTGGCAATGGATGCAGAAGCTGTGTTATTCATACACGATCTTGTCATCAACTATGTCAAAGAAAAAGACCAAGGTATGTATTGCAGGCTTCACACATCCGTTTTATCACTTTTTTCGCCTTATTTTTTTTGTTTAACTGGCTGATTAACCATGGTTACGGCAGGCTTAGCCATGTTTTCAGATGTGTGCCTCTGAAAGTCATGGGAATTAAACTGGCATAGAGGCTAGATGTCTTTGTCGATGCCTGACGAACAGTATCAAATCATTTTATTAGTAATAAATGTTTTCATTTACCCCTGGAACTCAAACTTCTGACAACAAGGGATTGCTAGTGAACCAGTCTGTGTACAAGAAAATGAACCATAGGTCATGTTGGTATGATATTATCTTTCCCAGCTGGATTTATGTCTGCACATTTTTGCTAAATAATTTTAAACTTGAGCTACATTATTATCCATGCTGGTAGTAGCCGACGGCATGAATGGGTCATTTAGTTGTGTCTCTCTGCTGTGTCTGTTTGACTGCTCTAAAAGGCAAATGACACCTCGAGGATCTGTCAATCACAAAGTATGTAGAAATATAGTCCATAGCAGGCCGTCAGTGTGCATGGACCCTGAGGTCAGAAATCAAGGTTTGGGATATGGTTAGGGGGTTAGGATGGCTGAAAGTTGGCATGTATCACGTCATTATGACTGCAAATTTTTCCAGTTTTTCAAGCGTTAATATGTTGTCGTTTTTCTTAAGGGTCTGGCCGTGGTCAGAAAACTCCAGCAGCTGAGCAGCAGAAACTTGAAGATCCAACGAGTGTTCTTAAGCAAGATTTCCGTACGTTCAACTGTGAAACTTGGCATCTGGAGCCCACAGTGCGGTAAGCTGTTTGATTTGTCTTTGAGGTGACAATTTCTTTTAAACTCTGTGATGTCTGTATTCAGAGTAAAAGTCTAGAATTTTGTGATGATTTGCTGTATGCTGTTTTATGTTGTGATCCCTGTTCCTGTGTCTTGCATTTCCATGTAACTGATTTAGTATTTTACTGGTCATCAGTTGTGATCGTATTTAATATATATTTTATGCCAAGTCGGTAATTGGTTATTGCAGTAGTTAAAAGAATTAGGCCTTGATTATTCTATGGATATGGTAGTTGCTGTATAACAAAAATCAGTAAAGTTGTGATAAGTCCAGTTTATGTATATGTTGCAACACTTAGACTGTTATCATGGGCTGGAAAGCGCATTGATCCAGTTGGAGTAGACTTCATTCTACACAAGCTTGGTTTCCAGCACGCTCGCCTCACAATCCCAAAGTGGATGCAGCGAGGTGCGATGGATCCACTTGACAAAATTCTCTCAGTTCTTGTCGACCGCTTGATAATGTCATTACGTGAACAAGATGAAGAAGAAGCTGAAGCTTGATATTGCGTCATTCACCGAACCATTGGCATTTTCTTTTGCACGACTGGTTGTTACATATGAGCATATCTGAAAGTCTCAGTGCTCCACTTTACCATTTTATAGCTGCATGTTTCGTTAACTTTATATCGCCCAGCATTGACAGCAAGCATGATATGTGCTGTCGCAATTCTGTCTGTACATCACTTTCTCTGGCTGACCGTTTTGAAATGGTATAGTGAATCTGTCATTAGACTTATTTTCCAGCTGGTAACCTGACTGTTGCACTTTTTTATATGAAATATTGTGGCAGATTTTGATGTTTTAACTTTATTGTATGCTTTAAACATAAAAATTGCAACTTTCAAACAATGTTTTCCATAAACATGCATGATGCAATCAAGCTCCTGATTTGCAAACATCTTAGAAATGGTACAAGGCAAAAATATAACTACAGTTTATCTACATAATTGTTCAAATTGATGTTGTAGGTTGTTCATTACTTTTAAAACTTTTGTCTGAAATTGTTGTATATACCAGCTGGGATGCACTTACACACAGCTGTTTCATAGCCAGTTTCCAGATAGCCCTGTAGTAGCAGACACCACAAGTTAAGAACTGGAGGATTTTGTTGTCACAAAGTTTTCTATCTGTGGTCCTTGCTGACAGCAGCTAGTGCATTCATATTACGGTAAAGATGAGTTCCTGTTACTGATGTTACCTATTCTGTTTGTACCGTAACACCACTTAGGCCTGTGTTGACTGTAATTTTGTCACGTTGATGAGACTCTTTCAGCTCACACATTACAATATATGCTAAGCATGACTAGCAATATCTTAGAATTTTTGCAAGGTAGAGACATGATTACTAGATTGCAAACAAAAGGCTGTATATGGCCTATCAAATGGCACCATTGCCAGAGATTTTGCGTGATGTTTAAGGTCATTTTGGCTATTCTCAGTCATAAAATATAAGGGTACTTATACTGTAATGCATTTTCCTCATACCTAATATATGTTTGAGTGAGTGAGACCACTGTGGGTTGTTGATCAACCCTTAACTTAGTTAGAACAAATGACTGTGACTGTTACAGTTGCAGATATAATGAGAATTTTACAAACTCTAGTTGTCATCTGTCATATAGACTAGAATTAACTTTATATGACTTCAACGCTATGCCATGCCGCATGATCTCTGCAAGGAATAAACTCCATGTATTTGTTAGTAGCTTTAAGGCAACATCGAGCACTAGTTTGTGGTGAAATAAAAAGTATTATGTATGTATGTTATACAGCAGCCATGTAAATAGGCAATATTGAAATACATCCATTAGCAAGTGTTTCATTATACATCTGCTGAGCTTTGGGTGAGCCTTTGTATGATATGATATTGTAGTAAGTATAGTAGTAGCAGAAAATGATCAGTAAGAACACTGGCGTCTAGTTGCTATACAATGAAGTATGTGTGGTTTTATCAGTTGGTATTTGTTAATGTTTTGATGTTTTTTCGTTTCCTGTATAGACATTTCATCATTGTGTTATAGCTGTCTCTGTCAGTACTGCTTTAATATGGAAGTTGGAAGAGTGAGTGAGTACTGATGAGGTGCTGCATGTAGCAATATAGTTTCAGCTGACGTATTTTGTACTGTGTCTGAGAAGTTGCTGTGCAACAGATGTTACTGATAAGCTGCTCTGCTTAAGTTGTATAATGATGTATAGTGCTAGATTTATAAGTAGCTTGATTGTGAATATTGTTGCATAATTTCGCTTTCACTTTCGCAGCTTCACCAAGAGAATTGTGCATCTGAACGTTTCTTCTGCATTGCTTATACTGAGTGGTTTTAAGTAAGTTCTCAAGACTGCTGTGCACGTGTCTCAGTTACCCACTGCCACCGTCTGTTTTGGCACTGCACAGCCTTTTGATGACGTTGATTTTTTCACGTTTGATTCGTTGAGTCTTATCAGTCACGTCAGAGACTCTCACCTGTAAGTCTGTCAGTTACCAGAGTTGTTTATCACTGACTGAAATTAACTTGGCAAGCACTTTGCTGTTGAAACTCACATTATTTTGTAGTAAAATCTGTCCCTGTTTAACAAAATAAATTCTGTATGCTCTTCGTCTTCGTCTTGGGTTGATCGTGTGACCTCATGCGGAGGACAAGTGCACAGTGCTGTGCTTTGGGTTTTTCTCTGAGCCAGCTTGTAAAGCTGATTGTACCTTGTGTGATCTTTAGTTTGTAGAACATTCCTCCATTTTTATTCAGATAAATCATAATATGTTATGTGATTTTTTTCATATTACACATGTCTAACTGCTCTTGTGCTTTTTAGCTACATGTAGAATAGTTCAAAGCACAAACAATATGAATGTTATTGGAGTAGTTGTGTTTTATTTTTCGGAAACGTTTTCAGCATAGATGTCATTATTGTCGTACTACCATGTCGTGGGTGATGGCTGCGTCCAGGGATCCGAGTTTTATATGAAAAACCATTCCCATATGGAGTTCATCCTGGTGGTTGCTGTCTCTCTCCAGGATTATTAGTTAAGCTTTCTTGTGAGTTTTACACATAACATGAAGCAGTGCCATTTGTTGTTGCTTAGAATGTAATTGTCTGTTTCAGTTGTTTCAAAACTTGTTGTGTCAGATAACATGAAAGTCATTGTTACCACTTGCCATATTAATTTGAGCAACTGTGTTTAATGTTGTTAATATTAGTTGCGATGTACCTGAACCTGCAGGATCTGTTAAGTACTTGTACTGCTGTAAATACTGTAAGCATATTTGTACAAATGTGCATACATAATTTGGGAGCAGTGTATTCTATTTATAGGTATACAGTATTTAGTGCTGACAGCAGCTGTAGTCACCCTTGTGTGGACTTTTTAATTATTTATCAGTTACATGATGACTGATTGATGCGTGCTCTGCAATGTGTAAGAAATTATCTGTTGCAGAATAAATAGTTTTAATCTTGTTAGTCGTGTCGTGTTAGTAATTTTTGTAAATATGGTCCTTGTTACTCCGCCGACAGTAGGGGAGCAGAGTATTGTGATTAGCTTGCCTGTCTGTTTGTGTGTCTGTCTGACTGCGAGCATATCTCCAGCACTCCATGTCCAATATCACCAAATTTTTGTTCATGTTACCTATAGTCATGGCTCAGTCCTCTAGCAGCATTGTGATACATTGTGTACTTCCAGTTTTATGGATGGCATCATATTTGCACCTAATTGGCCATATAGAGCATGTCATACCGTTGCAGCGAGTGACGTCATTGTGTCGTCGTGCGCGGCTAACGCCCCTGCTGCGTCATATTGGCGATGTCGTTTTGCAGACAACTGTGGAAGCTGAGTCTACGTAAGTCCATCTCCATATTGCAAGTCCACTGGGGGCAAAGTCTGATATCTACGATTGCTCTCTTTCAGTTGAATTACGCTAGTCGTATGTATTGACTGCAGTCAGAGCATGTGAAAAATGAGATTTGTGCTGTGAAGTATTCATTACAGTGCATGATGACTACATACACCCATTTAACAGCTCTTTTTCC
>Ga0126329_10000155_pt1 | contig 13722 bp, 22 predicted proteins | sample InaspJWI85metaG_FD_104915 | JGI IMG/M metagenome (GOLD analysis project Ga0126329, IMG submission 104915) | Marine gutless worms symbiont microbial communities from Oahu, Hawaii - Inanidrilus sp. 2 OAHU.JWI-85 metaG | ecosystem: Host-associated > Annelida > Digestive system > Unclassified...
ATGTCACCTCTGCCGGGTGGCAGGTAACACTGTGTGATCCCGTGTGGCATGTGAGTTCCCGTAGCGGTGTGGCAACCTTGCGAACTGCTATACACTTGTTACTTACTTACTTACTTACTTACAACGTCAGGGTCTACGATAAAATCAGTTAGTCAGCTCAGTCTATGTAGCGGTACGATGTCCGTCTGTCTGTCTGTCGACAGACAGATCATGTGGTCTGTCCGTCCAGCTATCAACAAATTTCGGTATCGACTCAGTCTGTGAAATAGAAACTTACCGTGTATAGTGCTGACGATGTGAGCTCGGCGACGACTAGACACTGAATGGCAGCAGCAGAGCTGTGTCTCGAATTTCAATAGCGAGCGATAGTCCCGGCGCCAATGCCGGGGTGGTCAGGCGGCGCGGGTACGTGTCAGCGTCAGTAGCAGTGGCTGGGAGGCGACCGCATTCAGACGCTCGCTCGGGCGGGCGGGGGGCGACCGACTGGCGGCGATGCCAATAAATCGTGTCATTATGTCGACGCGGGCGTGGTCATCTGTAGCGGAGCGATGCCGTCTGCCACATGGCGATGTGGCGTCGGAGTCTTGATTGACTGCGACTGATGTGTGTGTGTGTGTGTGTGTGTGCTGAGGCAGTCGTGGTGACAGTGCATGCAATGAGTCGGCGGTTTAATCTTGCCTGGGCGTGGAAAATTGATTGGATGGACATCTGTTATTTGTGTGAGCGAGTGCGGACGCCTATGCAAGCTGCCAGGTGCGCTGGCTGGTGAAACAACACACATGCTGAGTTTGCGCAGATGTCCTTGTTGGATTGCACGTAATTGTTTTGTCAGGCGACACTTGATTGCTGTGCGCTGCAGATGCTTGATAAACTTGACTAGATGGGCGCAGTCGTCGAGGTAGGTCATTGCTCCCCCCACGCCGCTCCGGGCCGCAGGTAGGGTCCGACGACGTCGTTGGAGAGCTAGGGGTGGGTGGGCACACTGTAGTGCGAGGGTGGGCGTGGCTATGGGCTGTCAATCAGGAAATCCTGGGGCTCTATTGGGCGACGGTCCCGTTTCGGCTTTCTAGTACTACTGGTGTCAGTCAATGATAAGCATTGCAGCCATGACTACTTTCGTTCAAAACATGTCTCTGCATTACGGTAATGCTGACCTGAAACTCCTCTCTTACTAATCTTCAACCCAAAAAACACGGAAAAAGAAATGAGAGGAGGAGCTGGTTTAATTGTTTATGGTATTTTGATACCCTTATGCACCAGTATCTGTCAACACTGGAACGAGTCTAGGCCAAACCGTGAACTACCCCTGACCCAAAACAGAAAAAATCGAGTGGCCTAGTCACTATCAGAGTCAGTGTCAGTTTCCTCATCACCAGATTCTTCTTCATTCTGATAGTCATCGTCGTCATAGTATGATTTCTCTCCCCCAGTCTCAAGTATGTCTGCCAGACTAGCTGGTAAGACCTCACCCTCACACCATTTGGGTTCAGTGCTTTTACCCACCATGACCCAGCCATTGTCATCCACCGCTGCCGGGATGAAAGGGTTCTGCTCGAGTGACCTTTTCCATATGCCAACTTGATAGTTGGTTCTCTTGATGTGGCCTCTAAGGCAAACACGTGGCGTAGGCAGACTAGAAAGATCAATTGTTTTTTGGGATCAAGTTTCCCATCTGCACTCCCACACTTCTCCATCAGCATTATGCGTCGAAGTGTGTGTCTTTGTGGTCTTTGTGGTCTTTGTGACCTTTTGCTTGTACATCTGACAAACAAACTTCTCCAGTCCAAGGCAAAGGTCCTCTGAGACATTTCAGGATTTTCCAAGATCCTGGAAGAGTTCCTGGTAGCGAGGGGTCTTCTGCAGCAATTCTATGAGTTTGATTTTTCCAATGCCTTTGAAGGCACTGGTCGTATCGCACCTGGTAAAGGCATGAAGGCCTAACAGAGCATCGCAGTAAGTGGGAGTGAAATCAACAGCGAGCTTGCTTATGTCAATGAGTCTGCCCTTATTGCCTGTCCCTGTGTCAAATAGAATCTTTATGTTCAGTCTAGGGGCAAAGTAAAGTAGGATGAAAAATATGTTTGTGTCTGGGGATCTCACTCTTGCATACTTGAATCGCTCGTCAGCAGCTTAGTTGCAGTACAGTACAATTCTCGTGTCGGTCTCTTCCTGGTCTGACTTGAGCTGTGGAATTTCACAGGATGAAACCGACCCGTCCTCTTCAACAGTCAGTTTGTATGCCTCTTCCTCACAAACCATTATAACATCCTTGCTCTGCAACCTGTGGGCAAAGTCCTGGCTGCTCCAAACCTTAAGGATCAACCGAATCAACTGCTGCTTGTTCTCGTCGTGACTGAGGAAACTTTTCTATTTCCAATGGCTGGGTCATGGTGGGTGAATGCATTGAACCCAAGTGGTGTGAGGGCTCACCCTCACACCACTTGGGTTCAATGCATTCACCAGCCAGTCTGGCAGACATACTTGAGACTGTGGGAGAGAAATCAGACTATGACGACGATGACTATCAGGACGAAGAAGAATCTGGTGATGAGGAAACTGACACTGACTCTGATAGTGACTAGGCCACTCGATTTTTCCTGTTTTGGGTCAGGGGTAGTTCGTGGTTTGGCCTAGACTCGTCCCATTTTTGACAGATACTGTGACAGTGAGTAGTGATGCCTTTGGTAGTTACTTACTTACTTGCCTAAGTATTCGCGACTGAGCTGAGTGTTGATGGCGGATAGCGAGGATATTGCTGTTGTTTTTGGTACTAAGCGTAAGTTGATATGAATATCTTGCCTGGTGGCTAATTTCGTATGTGCGTCATGGTCTGGTAGGGCAGGCCGGTGGAGTCTAGTCTGTAGCTCATCGTTTGGTTGTGGCCCATCAGCCCGTGGGCCCAGGAACTGAGCGTGTGGAAAGGAATTTCTAGCCTTATTTGGGTGTGTGTGGCTAGTCCGCGCTGACGGCTGAGTTCCTCCGCTTTATATACTGCATGCGCCGTGCTTGTCATTGTTATTCGTCAGTCAGTTGAGATCTGTGAGCTTGTCTGCTAGTTAACCAGAGACGATATAGGCCTACGCGAGGCAGAGCGAGTGTGACAATAAAAAGTTGTGCGAAGAGAACTATCTTTGAACTGGTTCCTCAATAATAGTGCTGCAAGGAGCGCTGTTATATTTGGTGGAGAGACTCGTCGATTCCGATTTACCAATTGCTACATGGACTTTGGTGATATTTTCTGAGCGAAAAGATGGACATATCAAGAGACACACAGTTATCGGAAAGGAGTCAACGGCTGCTCGACCTATTAAGGACAGATCTACTTCGACCTCTGATGAACCGATGGAAGAGAAGGATCGTTCGGTTGCTGAGGCGATGGCGTCAGACTATTTGGGGACTACATGGAAGCCTCCGCAAAACGCGTCTAGATCCGTACCAGACAGTTTCGCGCCTCCGATGTTCGGTGGGTCAAACATTGATGCCGATTCCTGGGATCTTGGCTAGCGCATTTCAGCGTTACATCGAATACCGTCAACTTCCCGATGACGATGTTGCCGCCATGTTCCCGCTGTTCTTAAAGGACTCTGCAATTGATTGGTATGAAACTTTGAGAGATCGAGTGAAGAGAAGTTGGAAGGCGTTGAAGAACGACTTCAATTCGTATTTTGGAAAGTCGCCAATGGACATTTTCCTCGCCCAGGAGACATTGTTTACGCGTGTCCAGCGTTCCGGAGAAAAAGCGCGAGATTATGTCGCCCAAATGCAAAAGTTGGCCAGTAAGATGCCGGGTTTGGAGAATGACTTACTGTTATGGACGATCCTTCGAGGACTTCGACCACAGATTAAAGCAGTCGTCATTCAGCAGAAAAATGATATCAAGACAGTGGCTGACCTTTTGAAGATGGCGAAGTTGGCGGAGTCAGCGGGTCTCGGCGGAGAAGAGGGATCAGTCAGCGACACGAAGATGGTGCAGTTGATTCAAAGCCGGAAGAAGCACAACAGCTGTCCGCGCGCGTGTCTAGAATGGCGGTGAACGTGTCGCAGCCGAGATCGCCAACTCCGGAACGACGCCGACCACTCGTGTCGTTTCAGGAGCCGAACGTGACCGCCGGCAGACAGCGAACCGGTGGTCCTCCGACCTACAACAGAGGTGGACGCATGTTTCGCGGTCAGTCACGTCCTTACAACGGGAGCATGGGCCGTCAGTTTTCACGTCCGACGGCAGGTATGCAGTCACATCCGTGTGACCGTTTTGGTCGTATTCATGCTTATAATAGATGCCCAGCGATGAATGTGTCTTGCTTTGATTGTGGTCGCGTTGGGCATCTACGCGTGAAATGTCGCAGTGCCAGGAGAGGTGCGATGGGTATGGCTGGATAGCAATTTGAGCCCGCGCACAAACGAGTGCACGGGCCTGTGAAAGCCCGGGTCCGTCAGAAAATTGAACAGTCTAATTTTATATCAATTAAGATCCGACAAGTTGGTGTTCGAGCTTTAATAGACACAGGTGCTTATCATTCTTGCATTTCATTGTCTTTACTTAAACATTTAAAATTGGATTCGCACATTATTCCGCTTTCACATTAAAAGACTGTTAAAAGACTGTTTACAGCCGACGGCAAGGCAATGAAGGTTCTTGGCACTGTCGAATTAACGTTGGATATTCAGGAGGTTCAGATTCCTGTAACATTCTGTGTCTTGTCTTACCGAAACTGACACTGACACTGACACTGACACTGACTCTGATAGTGACTAGGCCACTCGATTTTTCCTGTTTTGGGTCAGGGGTAGTTCGTGGTTTGGCCTAGACTCGTCCCAGTTTTGACAGATACTGTGACAGTGAGTAGTGATGCCTTTGGTAGTTACTTACTTACTTGCCTAAGTATTCGCGACTGAGCTGAGTGTTGATGGCGGATAGCGAGGATGTTGCTGTTGTTTTTGGTACTAAGCGTAAGTTGATATGAATATCTTGCCTGGTGGCTAATTTCGTATGTGCGTCATGGTCTGATGTTGTTTTGGGAATTAGATTTTTGAATAAAACCAAGGCCATTATTGATTTGGAATCTCATATTTTGACTTTATATATGCAATGATTCGGTGGGAACCAATTTGATATCTGACAAAGAAGTAATTGTCCGAACGGCTGACGCTGTTTTAATTCCACCGAAAACGGAAGCGCTGATTCCTGTTTTGATCCCTCCCTACTTTGGATCGGGATTGGCAATTATCGAACCTTAGATAAAATTGCATAAACTGCAATTGGCCTTGGCTAAATCAATGGTTTTCCGGCGAGAAATCGTGCAGTGTGTAAAATTATGAATCCTACAAACGTTGCCAAGTTTATTAAGCGTAAAACACCGTTAGGTGTCATTCAAAAATTGGCTGTTGATTCTATAACATTAATTGAGGATGTTGACTCAAGTTTGTAGCTTCCACAATGTTCTGGAAAGAATGATGAAGTTACTCATGTTCATAAATTGGAAATTTTAGTCGAAAAAGGCATTAATTTACAGCAAGACTCTCTTTCATTGGAAGAATATATCTGAAGAATATCTGGTTGATTTGATATTCAATAACAGACATCTTGTTTGCTAAAGGTATGAGTGATTTAGTTGGAACTGACGTTGTGAAGATCCACATTGATACCGGGGATGCTCAGCCAGTACGTAAAAGGGCATATAGGCAGACTCCCAAGATGATGAACGTAATGGAAAAACAGGTGCAGGAGATGGTCGCAGCGGGAATTATTGAACCGAGTGATTCGCCATGGTCGAGTCCGTGTTTGTTAATTAAAAAGAGTGGTACAAATGAATGTCGGTTCGTCAACGATTTACGGGCCGTGAACCAGCTCACAAAACCTATCTTTTGGCCATTGCCGACTTTGGAAGACATTTTTGATACTGTGGCGGATCGATCTCCTTAGATTTTTTCAAATATTGACCTCAAACACGCGTATTTTCAGGTCAAATTGACTGATGAGAGTAAACCTAAGACTGCATTCACAGTTGCAGGCAAAAATTATCAATATTGTCGTATGACGATGGGCTTGAACAACAGCGCGCAAACCTGGCAACGTTTGTTGACTGAAGTGTTGTCTGATATGTTGTTCAAAAGTGCAATAGTGTACTTAGATGATGTTTTGATTTTATCGAAGGATTTTACTGATCATTATAAACACCTCCGGATGTTATTTCAAAAATTTAGGGGTGCTAATCTTCGGATGAATGGGAAAAAATGCAATTTTGCCATCGATGAAGTCAAATATATCGGACATATTTAAGTAAAGATGGAATTGCCATTGACTCTTCAAAAACGGAAGTAATTTCATATTGGCCGCGACCTAAGAATGCAAAACCTATCCGTTCCTTTTTGGGACTAATTAATTTCTATAAGCGATTTGTACACAAATTTGCACAGAGATCGGCGCCGCTGCGGAATCTTTTGTCTAAAGAAGTTCCTTTTGCATGGGGTGAGGAACAAGAAAAATCTGTCCAAGATCTCAAACAGGCACCTCCCATCTTGTGTTTTCCGGACACTTCACGTCAGTTCCACTTACAAGTTGACGCATCGTTAGATGGACTGAGCTATATTTTGGGACAGACAGATGAGACTGTATGTGATATCGTATGGTGGGCGTGGTCTTAGGCCGTGTGAAAAGAAATGGCCTGTGACACAACCCGAGTGCCTTAGTTTATTAACGGGTATTCGAGAGTACCTTTTGTCGTTTATACAGATCATGTTAGTTTGAAGTATTTACAATCATTGAAGTTATCAGCGCATAATACACTTGCGCGCTGGGCTTTAGCCTTACAGCCATATCAGTTCACTGTGGAACATGTCCAAGGCAAGAAGTTGTCTGCAGCAGACGGGTTAAGTCGACGTCCGTATGAAGATCCCGGTATGTTATCGGATGACGAAGAGTTGTAGGAAGATAGTTTCATTGACGTTGACGGACGAGCCTTTGAAGAATAAAAGGTCCGATAGACAGTGGCATGTTTTGTGCTTATCAACAGAAAAGGATGGAGGAAACCATCACTTAGATGATAAATTACAGAGTAGTGACAGATTTATGGTCAACGCAAGACCGAGATATGCGGAAGTTGCAGCATGAGTCAAAAGACTTGCAGCCTATTTTGAATTGGCTGGAACAAGGCGTTGTGCCGGAATCTGATAAGGAGGCTAGGCATTTAATCTTACGGTCGGAACATTTCCAGATAATAGACGGGTTGCTGTATCATTTACACTTCCCACTCGTTAAGAGACTGAACGAAATTAAACCCGTTTTACAACAGCTTTGTGTACCGGATGTCCTTAGGGAGGAATTGCTCAAAGCTTATCATGATCACAATGCACATATTGGGAGAGAACGGTTATATGACGCATGCAGCTGGGAACGCAAAGGTGGAAAGAGCAAATAAGACGCTTATGTCCTCATTGAAAGTGGTTTGCGATAATCAGGAGAATTGGGCACAAAACATTGCACCAGTACTGTTCGCATTTAGAGCGACAGTATCAGTTCCCTTAGGGATATCGCCATTTCAGGAGCTGTTTGGTCGACAAATGACAGTTGGCATAGATCTGGCACTACTTGAAGAGTTTGAATCTGCCTCAAATGCACAGTCGTACGCAGCAGCTTTAGCATCAAAGTTACGAGTGACTCAGGAGGTTATTGCGAAGAACATGAAGGACAGGGCCATAAGGTCAAAGGTCATTTACCAAGGAATACCAAGGAACCACAGGTATCGGTTGGCTCTAAAGTCCTTCTGTTTAATGATACGTTGAAGGCAACCGAATCTCCAAAGTTTCATAAGAACTGGACAGGCCCGTATTTGGTGGTCTGGAAGTCTGATGATGGCTTGTTATACAGGTTACGTCACTGCGCTACGAAAAAAGAGCCCAGAGCGGCGGTGCATGCTAATCGCTTAAAGGTATATCGAGACGACAGAGACACGTTTTATTTACGGCATAATATAAAGCCGCAACCGGTTGAGAATCTGCTGCCGGTAGCAGCTGCAGAAGATAATTATTTCGACACAGGATGACACATGGTATCCTATTGAAAGGGTGCTTAGTCATAAAAAGGTCGGAAACAAGGAGTTTTATCTGTAAAATGGTTGGACGACCAAGCTTCCGAGACGTGGGAGCCGACAGAGAATGTGACGCAATTTGCAGTTGACCAGTATTTTGTAGAGAAACGCAGTAAGTTTAGACAACGCAGGAAACGGCAAACATAACTGCGAGGAGTGATGAGACTTGTTTGGCGGAGGATGTTTTTATTAATTATTACTAATGTACACGTGTACGCGGAAGAATATAGATTCTTCTGATGACAGGAAGGTCTTATTATTTTTAGGAACAAATTTTAAATTTTAAAGATATTAATTCGGATATTTTATTTTCTTTTCTACAGGCTTCCTGTGGAGGCTTTGGACGGGCGGTGTGCTGGCTACTCTGATAGTCATTGTATGGCTCATATCGCTAGCAGTCCATCAAAGTGATGCCTCAGATTCATCCCGCCAACTTACGCGCCTTAATTACGGTGTTACATTTACACCGGTGCGTTCAGTTAGATTGGTCACGGATATGTGGTCACACATCTTTTGGATTTGCATTTACCGGAGGTGCCGGAAGTGAATGTAAATTTCAATTTGCCGTATTGTGATAATGTTTCGTTGAGTATTCGGCATGAAAGAGGGAAACAGATTTGTGTCTCAAACAGGGCATTTATGTTGGAGTTGCACCGGCAGCATACGCATATGACAGGAGAAATAATTGCTGCTATACAGCATGTTAACCATCTACTGCCATCACAGTTGAATGTGACACGACTTATGTCGTATAAACGAGCACTTTTGCCGGTAGGATCCTATATTTTGAAAGGTCTTTAAGGCACAGCTACGGAGGATGATTTACAGCCTATTGTACAACATATGAAGCGTATTGGTCAGGGGCTATCGAGCCTGGGTCAAGGGTTGCAAGTGCAGCAGGACCGATTCGTTAGTTTCACTGAAATGACAACGGACAGAATGGATATGTTTCGAAATGTCACAGCTATCCAGGAAAAAGCTATTAAGGAACTCTATGATGAGTTACATCTTATGGTTAACGCAGAAGCTGAGAATCATGACCGGTAACTTTTGGCCATACGGAGGATGCAGCAGTATATTACCCACTTGCGGCAGATTAATGCACTGGGGCAGTCTATAGAATTACTTTTACATGGATTTTTGACCCCGCAACTGGTTAACAAATCTACCCTACGTGCAAACTTGAGGCACATTCAAAATTATTTGGCACGATTTTATCCAAATTTTCATTTGATTTTTGATCGGGCATTTGAGTACTACACAATGCACAGCTTTTTGTTTGCTCGGCATGGCAAACACTTATTAATTAGTTTGCAAATTCCACTGTCCAATTTCCGTACTGACTTCAGGGTGTATCGGGTTAACTCGTTTCATGTGCCGATAACTGGTCAAAGAACACATAATACCTTGGTTACTGGATTACCGGCATATTTTGTCACTAACCACGATCTTGATTTTTATTTTTGTATGGAGAACGATGACATTACTCGCCATCCGAAGTTACTGTATATGACAGATAATAAAGTTCCTTTCCGTTCTTTTCACAAGCGGCCAGTTGTGTATCTGCTTTGTTTATGAACAATGCCACGCAAGTGCACAAGTTATGTTCTTTCACTTTACGAAAGAATCCCTTGGAACCTGCTGTTCATTTTCTTTCTAATTCACGTATCTTACTTACAAATGTGTCATCCCTGACACTGACTTGTCGTTCACGGGATACAATCCTAACGGGTTGTCTGAATTGCATGCGTAATGTACCTTGTAACTGTACGATCAAATTATTCCTTCAGAACTCTTCCCTTCCAAATTTCTTTTGGCCGTCTAAATTGTCACAGTGTCCTTTTCTAAGCGGTAGGAGTGATGTCAGTCACATCATTAATATGGCGAATCTTCAGTCATTTTTCTCCGCAGATGTGTTACGTTCCCTTTCGGGTAACAGTTATTTGAACTCTACGTTACCCGTGACACTGCTTACTTTTGATCATTTTCAACATGACTTTCACCGCTTTATTTCCGCGGATGATCAAAAAAGTCACAATTTGCATAAGTTTGCTAAATTGGCACGACAGCGTTCGTAGATTTATAGGGAACTTTCTGATGTGTTATTGGATCAAATGTCTGAATTCAGCCAGACGGCTGGAAATGATTTCTTGATTACACGTGATGTGTCACGAGTATCGTGGTGGTTATCTTGGAGTTCTATTATGTGTTCTTACTTGGCACTTGGTTTAGCCTTATACTTGTTATATAGGGTCAGGATGTTAACTTCTGTGTTAGCTTTGGTAAGGTCTGCTGCCGCTGTTGGGTTTTCAACTGTGTTTCCCAAGTCATTGTCTTTTGGTTCTGACAAGGACGTACGAGTGCCGATTTTGAATTCTAATCAGTCAGACTCCCAGTCGTTTTTGCTCCTTGATAAGTCTACAGTGTTCAATTTAGTTGTGATTCTGCTGTTGCTGGTTCTACTGATTACAGTGCTGTTATTTTGGCTGTATCTACAGTACGTTAAAACTAATCGTTTATATCTCACTAATGAGATAGGCAACAAGGATATCTCTGTTAGGATCCGTTACTTGCAGCTCTATTCGGCTGTTTACATGTACCATTTTAAAGCAGCTGCAGAGATTGAGAGTATCAAGGTCACCACGTTATGGCCTAAGCTCTTTATCGTCTGGCCAGCGTTGGATATCGCACATGTTTTGCAGGATAGTATGATGCACTTGCCCGAATATGTAATGCTTTCACCATGGTCTGTTTATAGACTTAGACACATTTTGGAGAGCAAGTTTTTCTACGCTGTCTCTTTGTTAGAATACAACGGGAATTTTAGAATTCTCAATTTTGAAGAGGAACCTAATTTCATGTCACATGCAATATTCAGAGGACAGAACCACGGCCGTCACGGCACAGTGCATTTTGACGTTTCAGCGCCTGTGACTCATTTACATTTTTATCCTTCAGTCACTGACTTGTCTGATCTAAGGGCTGAAGTAGAGTGACAAGAACCTGTGAGCGAAGACATTATGTGTATATAGAATGCTTTGATTGTTCTCTATTTATGCTACGGTTTAGTGTGTCATTATTGTTATATTTTAGTATAGATATGCTATGTATTCACGTAAGCTTTTGTTGTTATGGAGTTCTAGAGTTTGTTATAGAGTACGCTTAATTGTATTACTATGGTATAGTCCTTGTATGATATTTATTATCCCCGCGAAAGTTTTCGCGAGGGATTATGTTTTCACCGGCGTACGTTGTCTGTCTGTATGTCTGTCTCTTGCCATGATAACTAAATAAAACGTGGACGGATCTGGATTTTTTGGGGAAGGTTCCTAGGGGGAAAAGCAAACCCAAGTTCGGTTGCGGTTACGTTCGCTAGCGAAACCAACAAATCAATAAATAAGTAATACATTCTCAACTCCAATCACTCATCAGAGAATTACGGACGCAGGTGTGCGCGAATTTCGTTTTCGCAGGGATCTGTACTCTCAAGAGAGTACTTTCCCTTTAGTTTATGCACTGTTTTGTCTATTATTTGATTTATATTGTAATATTGTTATATAGTTATCTAGCTGTCATCAGTAATTTCATTGGTCCAAGGCCCATTTTCCACAAATTAGGGGATGGTATTTGGCCTCATAAATTATTTATTCATTTATTAGTATCACTAGGGATTCCATAAATTATTTTATTATATTAAGAATAAGCAAATAAAGCGACTAACCTGTACGCTGACGAAGTGGGTGAAGCGGTAGCACGGTGAAAAAGTTGGCGAGAAAGGTAGAAGCAGGAATAAGGTGTGAGACAGATAGAATAGGTTAAGTGAATCCGTTACTGGGGGAAGGACGTGTCAGATAGAGGAGTTGCGGAGACTGGGGTGAAGGAGAGTTATACGGTGACTAGGGTCCGGTCAGTTGAGAGTTCGTGGGAGAAAAGAGGAAGAATTAGTCAGGCTCCGGAGGGCTTGCAGAACGAGCAGGAAACGGAGCAGGGTGGTGAGTGACACCTCGAGTGGACAGCGAGTGGCTGGTCACAGAATTTGTAGTGGATTCAGGCTGGTGAGTACCTGTGTGGGTGTTCACGAATGGATTTGGGATGATTGGGTCCGATGCTGCCGGAATGGTTATGGTTGGGTACCAGGGTTCGGCTGAGTGTAGCACTTCAGTTAGCAGATCGGAGTCAAAAGGGATGCGAGAGGACGTCAGCTGTGAACGGAGGTAGAAGTCGCAAATTTGAGAGAGTTCTGTAGATAAGGTATCAGGAATAGCGTAGCTGATGATTTCCCGATGATCGGGGCGACATGTAATCTGGTAGTAGTAGTCGGTGTCGCTCGGCGGCGCGTCGGCCATAGCTTCAGACGACTGACGAGATGAAAGACGGGCGTCATACTTTATAAGGTTAGAGCGGGCCTCGCTCGACCTGAGCTAGGCCGGACAAAGAGAGCCAGGACTACGGACGGCGGTGCAGTGGTAATGATAGGAGGACAAAACAATCCTGATGTCATTATAATCCGGAGCGGAGACTGGCGATATAGATATCTCGCACTTGGCGCGTGCTGGCATGTTATCAGTCGTCACACTGGGTGCGATGTAATAATTACATCGGTGGCTGCACAGGCCGTCTCGCGACCTGCGTCAGAGGAACGCTAGGAAGCATTCTTGCGGGATCCGTTGATTACATGTATTCATCAGAGCCAGAGGGATATGAAATGCACTCAATGGAATTTTTCTATTACTATGGAAACTTATTAAGATTGCCATCACGGGTGTCGATGTATTTCTTATCACGGTGTGTGGCCAGGTGTGGGTTTTTATCTTCATTACACCGATTGCTTTTCTGGCACGGGGAGTCAATCTCTGAGTGCGCCACGCGCCAATGCAACATGACTATCACAGTATCACGGTGGTGTCGTCTTCGCATGCGATGTACAGTAGGCCTAATGTTTGATGCAGTCTCATGCTTGAGAGTATGCACGGCTTGGTGGCGCCGGTTAATTTTTCTGGCTTACGCTAGCAGTATGAGATAATGCAGACTTTTTCATGATGTGTGCAAACAACAGTCGTTGCTTATCGAAGTGCTGTTTTAATATGTTTCAGTTACTTATATATGCAGTACAGTTTGCTGAATTTCAGTACGAGTTTCCGACTTTGAGTTGCAAAGATGTGTTCATGTACACATTTTTGTTTCAATGTATGTGCATGCAGCTGATTAGCTACGCAGTTGTCCATGATGCGAAATGTTACGGGACTGTCATTTGACTGTTGACATTTTATCTTTTATGCAGGTTTACTTACTAGTTTTGAGTTTGTGTTTTTGCCTGTTTGTTTATTGTGTGCTTTGGTTTGACGGCTTATATTAATGTCGTATATTCGACGTCTTTTTCGCTATGGATTGTTCTCATTTGTTTATACATATATTGAAAATCTTTATTACACCAGAACGCATATCCGGTAGCGAAAAAAACAAGCGGAAAATAATAACTTAAATAAGTTAACTATAAATATGAATAGTCCATATATGCAGCATGAGAAAGTAGAAATTAAGCAAAACAATCTTTAGCAACTGCAACTACTACAATTTACAGATGGCACGACACACAGCGCTTTCCGATACGCAATATCTTAAGTAAAATTTACTC
>Ga0126329_10000156_pt1 | contig 13720 bp, 3 predicted proteins | sample InaspJWI85metaG_FD_104915 | JGI IMG/M metagenome (GOLD analysis project Ga0126329, IMG submission 104915) | Marine gutless worms symbiont microbial communities from Oahu, Hawaii - Inanidrilus sp. 2 OAHU.JWI-85 metaG | ecosystem: Host-associated > Annelida > Digestive system > Unclassified...
AAATGGAGAAAGATGATAAAGGAAGCACGATGATCCGGATGGGTGTGAGTGGGTGAATGTTCCTTCTGGTACCGGCCTACCCGGGTTGTCCCGGATCAAAGGCCGTTAAACGGTCGTTGTTATACTTATACTTGCCTTCAGCACTTTGACACTGTTGGTTGGGCGGCAGGAAGGGCATCCGGCCTGTAAAAAGCTTGAGTGGTGGGGTGCTGGCATGGTTATCTGTCTGGAGCGAGGTGCAGACTTGCATATGGCCCAGCTGATGCCACTGCCACTCTCTTCAGTAAAATCCAGATTGGTTTTACCTTTCTGGTACCGTCTCACCCAGATAGTCCCGGAAAAGGGCCGTTAAACGGGTGTGTGTATGTGTGTGAATGTGTGATATACTTGTACAGTGCATTAGTTTCATGCTGTTGATGTAGATTGCACGTTTCACGGGACTCATAGAGGCATCGAAGGACAGCATTATGAGGAAACGCGAAGAGTTGAAGCAGATGGAACAGAAGAAGGAGAGCCTGGAGAAAACCCTGCACAAGGTGTTGTATGTCTGAAAATTACCGTCACTTTGTTGGCTGCCATATTGTATTGATATTTTGGGCTTTGCACGCATACTCAGAACTCACGTGGTGCATTGTGACCACTTGCTTGTTTGCACCTTATAAAAATTATTACTAACTAACACGCACCTTTTTAAAAAACATATTCCCTTCAAACTTGTGTTTACCAGGTGTGGCAGCAATTGCTAGGTGTGATAACTGCAGACTCTTTGTGTGACCAGGTGCCCCTCCTAACACCAACCAGATGAATCGCTGGATCTTACCCGTGGACAGACTCATGAGGGCTTTGGTTTTGATCAGTCGTGAAACATTTACTGTTTTGCACAGTTCCTATGTCGTACATTTTGTGTTGTGCACACGTAGTGCACCATGCACACATTTAAGATGGGCATGAAGAGGTTGTTCATTGTGTGTAAGTATATACATTTGTGTTAAGTTAGAAAAAGTTGCCGTGCTACATTATGACATTCTAGTGCTCCGACGTGTCCATGTGTAAAACTGGACTTCTATAATGCTTCACAGCAGTTGCAGTTGGATTCCCATGTAGTGACTTATGCCAGTAATGGTAAGCATCGGATTTAGATTTGCAAGGTGTGATGTGAGTGCATTCCACGAAGAATGGGTGATTTGATTGGTACTGCAGCTGTTCCCTTTCTGTCAGGAGGAGTTGGTGGTAGATGAAAAAAGGGTAAGGTCACTGTGTGGAGTCAACACTTTGTGTTTTCTTCACTGCTTTGAAACTGTTGCTTGGATGACAGGAAGGACTTACAACAAAAAACCTTTGCTATTAATTCCCAAAGTTTTTTTCTCCAACGAGAACTGGCTGACTGAGGTTAACCTAGAAACTAGCCATTAAACAGAAGCGATGTGAGATTACGTAAACTGACATGGTACAAGTGGGGAAATAAAACGAAGGGAAGAGAGACTGACTGACTAGGCTTAACCTGGAAAGCGGCCGTTAAACAAAAGTTATGTTGTCCTTGTTGTCCTAAGGCTGCTTGATTGCTGTGGCGTGCAGCGTGAAAGTGAGCTGCAGGAAGCAGTGGGTCGAATCAGTGCGCTGCAGACATGGCTGAACCGCTTCAAGAACATCTGCACCAGGCACCGTGACCAGCTCATCTTCGGCACTTCACACGTGCCAGCCGACTGGTGGGATGGAGCATTGGCTGGTGGTGAACAGGACTCTGTCTTCAGCAGTCAGGCAGCAGGCGACGGTGTCCCAAGTGTCGCCGATAAATGCGTCCTCTGCGACGTCGAACGGCTGAATGATGTCGAGGTACAAAATGTGCGCCTGGTTGCGGAGAACGAGAGCATGAGGAAGTGGACGCAGGAGGCGGATGACCTGGTCTACCGGATGGAGCAGCGTATCGCTCATCGCGAGGGACGGCTGCCCGACCCGCGGATGACCACCAGCGGCAGTTTCCTGGACCGCCTGCGGGTGTTTGACGCATCCGTGGCACGGCTGTCAGCTGACTACGACCGCGGCGTCGAGACGCGGCAGCAGCTTGAGAGGCAAGTAGCCGAGCACAAGCACAGCATTGCCTTGCTGGACCAGCGACTGCGGGACAGTCTCGCTGGTGCCATCTCGATTGACGCAACCTATCGCGACCGCGTCGCCGCTGATGCCAACGAGCTGCAAAACGCCCAGGCAACAATCACGATGCTTGAGCAGGCACTGCAGCAGAAGTCAGCCGAACTGGAACAGGCGGCCGTCCAGTACGACAGACTGAGAAATGAGGCAAAGTTGCGAATACGGGAGCTGAAGTCGCAGCTGGAAACTCAGCAGGCGGAGTATCGGAGCCTGTCGGACGCCGAGTCGAAGCTGCATCGTGAATTAATGCAAGTGACTGATGAGCTGGAGACTGAGAGAACCAGCGCTGGCCAGTACAAGGAGACTGCACAGCAACAGCTGGAAGACAACCGGAAACTGGTCAGTGTTGCTGCTGCCGTTCCTTTACCTTTACTTTTCCTTTGGGGCGGGCATCTTTGCAGTCCCCCAGCACTGAGGCTAAGTTCACTTTGGCCCAATGGGCATCCCCACTCCCCAGTCCAACCAAAGGTCAAATAAAACTCTTTGTGGCTCTTGCAAACCTCAAAAGAGCATCTGGTCCAATGTTGCGTAAATTTTCAGCTTTTCTGAAGTAGGCACATAACTTGGAGGAGTACCTCACCATCATGTAGACAAAACTAGAAGAAAGCAGCGAGTGTTGCTTTTGTGATTCATCGCTATTAGAACGTCATCCATTTTCGTTACATGACCGCTGTAGCGATTAACTTTATTCACGATACAAGGATGTATGTCTCAGGTTTACCTCAGAAGTGGCCGTGAAAATGATGTATGTTTGTGTGGTTCATTGTTAACATAGTAGCAGTAATAGTTTGTGGATATACTGTAGAAATAAGCTGATGTTGCGTGCTGGTTGTAGCTTTTGTCATTGTTTGGTTCACTCTGTTAGGTGACAGACAGGCTGGGCCAGTTGAAAGAACAGTTTGAAGAAACACTAAAAGAAAGAGAAGCAGCGTATCTGGCAAAGATCAAACAGCTTACTGAAAACAATGACCAAGGTGCGATTAATGCATTTGATGTGTGTAGCCATTAGTGTCTTTTCCTGTTATGAAAATGTCAGTGCAGTGAACTCTAATGTAAGATGGTACTGCTAAATTTAGCACAGTCTATATTTGAAATACAAACAACAAGGCCTGAATGCCTGGTTTTAATAATATTTTCCTTGTGTTGTATTATTGCTGAATGAAAGTGATTGGGTGAGAAAATGCATGATTTTTGATGTCGATGTCAGACCGGGAGGTAGACCAAATAAAGCTTGTAGTGATATTGTAGAAGACTGTAAGACTTGACAAATAAGCACGGAAAATGCTATGGGTGGGCTGTAATAAATGGAGAAAATTACTTAGATATTGGGTATAATATTGAATTATACCCACAAAGTTAGGGAGTGAGTGAGTTAATGAATGTATTTTGGACTGGCTCACTTCAGTTGTGATGTGTGAAGAGCCACTAAATGGGTTGTTGTGGTTGTTAGAGAAAGACAGAATTCTTGCGGAGGTGAATGTCGACAAGGAGGCATGGCAGACTGAGCGAGACTCTGTCCATCAACTGGAGCTGCAGGCCATGCAGATGGAGCTGGAAATGGAGCGCGAGAAACATTTTGCCGCAGTCCGCGAACTGGAACAGAAGCACGGGGAGGTCCTTGCGGATGCAAGGAAGTCACTGGAGCAGAGCCACGAGACTGAGGTAGTGGAACTAGAACGACAGTGGAGGTCTGACGTCGCGGAGGTTAGAGCCGAGCTGGAGCGGAAGCTTGCCAGTCGAGAAACGGAACTCACTGACGAGCTGCACTCGGTTGCCAGCGATGCGGCCCATCTGCGCTCGGAAGTCAGCGACCTGACACTGTCCAAGTCGAAAGCGGCCGCAGAGAACGAGCGCCACATCGATGCCCTGAAACAGCAGCTCGATCTGATGTGTAAGCAGCACGAGCGAGAAATGTCAGAAGTCACGTCTGAGCATCGGCACGAGATCGAGGCGCTGGAAGCCGATCTGGAGTTTCTGCGGAGTGATCGCGGGAAAATGAACGCGGAACTTGTCGAGAGTCTTTCGCGGCAGGGCGAGCTTAACTCGTTGTGTGCAAAGTTTCACGGGGAAGTGAGCCATCTCGCAGGCTGGGTGGTCCGGCTGCGCGGCGAAGTATTGGACGCGTTAAAACGTTCGGCAGTTGATCTGAGAAACGATGTGACTGTCGTTGAGAGAGAGATGCAGCAGCTGAAAAAACTTCACTCGTTGTCTCTGTCGAAACTGAGTGGTCAGTATGACGAAGAGATAGCATACTGGAAGGACCTGCTGCATACTGTGCAGCAAGAACGCGAGCAGATGGTGACTGATCACGAGGCAGAGATGTCACGGCTTCGGCTGCAGATCGAGGAGTCATTGATGACACAGCATCATTCTGCTGTTGCCGATCTTGCTACTCGCCACTCGACCGAGGTAAATCAGCTGCAGAGAGAGATCGACCGCCATCGAGAGAAATGTGACGTGCTGTCGACCGAGGTTGCTCGATATCAGCAAGAACTAAAGCAGCGTGGAGATGACATTGAGCTCCTGAAAGAGAGCCATCGTGCTGAACTTTGGGCATTGAACGAACAAAGAGAAGAACTTTCAGAATTACAGCAGCAGAAAAACCATGAGCTCATGCAGTCGGTTAGTTCCTTGGAAGCAAAACACGCCGACGAGGTGTCCATGGCAGAGGCAAGTCACAAAGCAAGAATCGATTCTTTGATGGAAGAGGTCGAAAAGTTACATTTGGACAGTGAACAAAGTTTGGCTGTCATTCGTGAAGAAAAACAGAAAGAGATTGAGACTCTTCGAGATGTGGTTGCATCTTTGCAGAAGCAGAATGAAACACTTTCACCTGAGCTGGAATTCAAAGCTGAGCAGATAGCACATCTGCATGATCAGTTGAATATCCTCGGTCATGAGCACAGCCAGGCTGTGCAGGAGATTGAATGCAGTAAACAGCAGCTGGAGGACTGGAAACAACTGGCTGGTAAGCTAGAGGCTGAAAATGCAACTCTGGTTCAGAAGAATACTGAACTGACTGAAAGTATCGCAGTCCAGGTCGAAACATTGCAGTCTGAGAAAGATCGCATGTTAGAAGAACGTGCAAGCAAACATGAACAGGAAATTGCTCAGCTGCAGACCGAAATTGATGCCGCAACAAAAGCCAGTGAAGAAGTCGATCGTCTGAAGGATACTCTGAAGTCTGTTGAAGAGCAGCTGGCTGAAGCCACATCAGGTCATCTGCATGAGATGGAACAGTTACAGCAGCAGCATCATGAAGAGAAGGTAGCCTTAGAGGAACATGCCTCATCTCTACGGGAAAATCTGCATGAACTCAAAAGTGCTCTAGCTGAGAAAGAGAGTTGCATACAGGACTTAAACCAGATGAACGAGACAAACACGTTATTGCACAGTGAGATTGCGCATTTGAGAGAGCTTTTAGAGCGCCTAAATATCAAGTCGCAAGAGGAGGCCAGTGAGAAAGTCAAACTGCAGATGGCGAAAGAAGCAGCTGATGTGAAATTGAGTGAAGTTGAGAACCAGCTGCAGGAAATTACTAATGAGAGAGAACAGCTGGTGAACCGGTGTGGGCTGCTGGAAACCCACATTAAAGAGCTGCAGAGTGCCAGCGGGGACATTGAACAACAGTTGCTTGAGTGGGATGAAGAAAAACTGGCAGTAGATGGTCAAGTGGGAAAGCAAGTGAGTCAACGTGTACAGGACTTGATTGAGGAAAAGAAAAGGTTGCTGAGTCAAAACTCCGACTTGGATGAGAGAAATAGCCTTCTTCAGAACCAGTTGTTGGACTTAAATCAGGAACATGAGTCCATGATTAATGAGTTGGAATTGGTGAAGTTACAGATGACCACTGTCAGACAGGATAGTGAGTCTGTGGCTGCGGAGTTACAGCAAGCTAAAGCACAGTGTACAGCCTTGGTTGGTGAACTAGACGGGTCGAGAAAATTGCTGTGGGAGTCCGAAGAGCATGTTCAGAGCAGAATGGAGCAAGAGGTGGCATTGAGTGCTCGGATTCTGACTCTAGAGGATGAGAAGTCCACTTTGGCTATGCAGTTGGAGGAAGCCAAGCGGCTCTGCGATTCAGTACGTGGTGACTTGAAAGCCGCTAAGGAGGAGGAAAGTTTGGTGAACTTCTCTGTCCAGGATTTGACTGAACAGCTGAGAGAACGCACGAGCGAGATGGACTCAGTATGCAGTGAGTTGGAGGCCAGTAAAGAGCAGTGTGCGCTGTTTGAAAGCCAGCTTGAAGCCAAGAAAGAAGACGCACGACAGCTGGAAGCCTCGTTGGAATCTGTTAAGTGCAACTGTGAGTTACTGGAGTCGGAACTGGAGAAATCCAGAGAAGAAAGTGAACAGCTGAAGATGCAGGTGGAAGATTTGACGCAGGGCTCTGCATCACTTGAAACCAAGGTCCTGGCACTTACTGACCAACTCTCGGCTGTTGAGCAGGGAAAACAAAACGTTATCGAACGGGAGAATTTTGTTGAGCAACAGAAAAATTCTGTTGAGCTTCATTTGAACGAATCCAAAGAGCTTGTTTCATCGTCACAGAGCCAGTTACTTCTTGCAAAAGAAGTGGGTCGTCCACTGCAGGAACAAGTAGCATCAGCTACTACGGAAGAGATTGAATCATTTCGTGGCCAGTTACAGGAACTACGAGGTGTGATAAAAGTCCTTGAAGATGATAAACACCATCTTGAAACGCAGCTGAAGAGTGCATTGGCTGAGAGAGGAGCCGTGGCAGAGCGGCTTCGGGAGTTGGAAACTGGGAATGAATCTCTTAACAACTTACTTCGTGACTCGCGGGAGCTTTGCAGTGCCCTGACGCTGAGTTGTGACGAGTATCAACATCAGGTCTCACAGTTGACTGCTTCGAATGAAGAGACAACATGTGAACTTAACGATTGGCAGGATCGAAGCAGACTTCTTTCCGAACAGGCTGAGTCTCTGCATAGACAGTTGTTGCAGGCTGAGGAATTAGAAGAGAGATTTCGATTACAGGCAGCACGACTCCAAGAAGTTGAAGGGCAGAATCAGACATGGCAGTCAAGACATTCAGAGTTGGAACAGTCTAATAACCAGTTAAGTAACCAGCTGCAAGCCTTAATTGAGAAGACTGATGCATTAAAAGGGACAAATGATTTGTTAGCAGATAAACTAGAAAGTGAAAAATCCAAAAAACATAGCTTGGAAGCTGAAATTGTGGAAAAAGTGGAGCAGTTAGAATCGTTTAATCACGAGATTAATGAACAGAAACAATCCAATGACCTGTTGAATTACCAACTGCAAGCCTTAAATGAGAAGATTGATGCCTTGAAAGAGACAAATGATTCATTAGCACATGAATTGGGAAATGAAAAATCTAAGAACTGTTGTCTGGAAGCTAAAATTGTAGAAAACACAGGGGAATTTGAATCATTTAATCATCAAATTTTTGAACTGAAACAGTTTAATAACCAGTTGAATTACCAGCTGCAAACTGCAACAGAAATGGCTGATGTCTTAAAACGGACAAATGCTTCATTATCAGATGAATTAGGAAATGAAAAATCCAAGAACCACAGCCTGGAAGCCAGAATTGTGGAAACCACAGAGCAATTGGAATCACTTAGTCGTCAGACTTTTGAACTGAAACAGTCTAATAACCAGTTAAATAACCAGCTGCAAGACATAATAAAGATGAGTGAGGCCTTAAAACAGACAAATGACTCATTAACCGATGAACTGGAAAAAGAAAAATCCAAGAAACACAGCCTGGAAGCTGAAATTGTGAAAAACTCGGAGCAGTTGGAGTCAGTGAAGCATCACGTTTGTGAACTGGACAAGAGTCGTAAACAGTCGCAAAGTCAGCTGGAAAATCTGCAAGAAGAAAATGCTACGCTGAAAGTGCATGCAACTGCCGCATCCGAAACTGTCGAGAGACTTGAGTTGCATGTGTCGGAGATAGCTCGAGAGAAAGAGTCCCTTGGCACACAGTTGGAAACTGTGCTCGAACGCCAGAAGGTTCTTCAGGAGCAGGACAGTATTGCACAAGCCGAGCTTCGAATTCTTCGCCAGCGGTTGTCTGATCTGTCAAAAGCACAGGACGTTGTGGATGCCACAACAGAAGATCGAGAGATTCAGTGTGAGTTGAATCCTGTTGAAGAGCAGCTGGCGTCTCAAGAGCAAGACTCGGATACAAAGGAGGAATTGCACAGCTTGCAGGACCAGGGCCACGAAATGCCTGGGCTGCAGAATGTGACTGAATGGCAAGGTCTTGGTGAAGAGGAGAAGCTACGGGTTCTTGAGTCACGGTTGGCAGAGGCCAGAAGCAACCCATCAGAGAGGCGAGATGGAGCAAACTTTGTCGAAGAAGCCCAGTTTTTGCTGAATCACAGCAAACTGCTACAAGAAAAGGTTGCCAGTTTACAGGAGTTGTGCGATAAACAGAAAGACGAGCTGGAGGTGACCAGAAAGAAGATAGCGTGGCTAAGGAAATCTCGCCAGGTAACGTTTGCTGATGAGGTGAAACAAAGTGAATCTGGCACAGCAGATGCCGTCGACGAAAACACTGAAGAAGGGCGGAAATTGAAACAGATTCGCGAGTGCCATGCTTCTCAGCTGACAAAGGCTGAGGCTCTTCTTGAAGAGAAAGTGGACCTGCTGGTTGAAACAGAAGAACGCTGTGCCAACACGGAAGCTGATCGTGACCAAGTTGCAAGCAAGTATGCAGGCCTTGTGGAGAAACATGACACTCTGCTGAGAGAGCTCGAACGCTTCCATGCCGAACTGGAAAACGAACGGAGTCGAGTGGAAAACAAGGATCAGCAGTTGAAAGATTGCAAAGCCGAGTTGTCGGCAACCGTTGAAAAACTGGGAAATGAACGGAGTGGAGCAGCGGACAGGGAGCAGATGTTGAAGGAGCATGAAGCTAAGTTGTCAGCTGTCAGTGAAAAACTACAACAGATGACGGACAGCTACAATGAAATGTGCGAAAAGCAGAAGGCCATAGAGAAATCTGCTATCGATACCGAGGCACAGCTGCTTGGTAAAACTTATATGCTGAAGGAGACAGAGGAACGTCTAGCTCAGCTGGAAGCCATCTCGCAGGAAGTAACCAAGGACCTGACAGAGCGAGTGAAGAAGCGTGGTGCCGGCATAACTTCACATGACGAACTAACCATGCATCTTCATGCTCAGCCGGAAAAATATGGCACTCTGCTGAAAGAGCTTGAACATTTCCATGCAGAACTGGAACATGAACGTAGTCGAGTAGTGGACAGGGAGCAGGCGTTGAAGGAACGCGAAGCCGAGTTGTTGGCAGTCAGTGAAGAATTACGACAGATGACGACCAGCTACAATGAAATGTGCGAGAAGCTAAAGGCCGCAGAAAAATTGGCCATTGATACCGATGCGCAGCTTCTCAGTAAATCTTACCTTCTGAAGGAGGCAGAGGAACGTATGGCTCAGCTAGAAGCCGTCTCACAGGAAATAACCAAGGATTTGACAGAGCGAGTGAAACAGCGTGATGCCGGCATAATTTCACACGAAGAATTGATTATGGATCTTCGGGCTCAGCTATTTGCTGAGCAGGAGCGTGTATTGGAGACGGACAAACTGCTGCAGGAAAGTAGGACCCGGTTGAATGAGCTTGAACAGAAATACGGCTTACTAAAGCAGCAGCACGAGACGAGCGTGTCCACAGTGGACGAGAGAATAAACACCCAGATGACGGACATGAAGCGGAAATGTCTCGTAAAGGTCAAAAGTGTCCGGGCAGAGTACGAAGCAAAACTCAGCGACTCAGTCACATCGCTTAGCACTGCGAAGTCAGCCGCAGACGTGCAGGTTAACGAACTGGAGAAAGTTGTGCACGAACAGGAAATTGAGATCCAGATGCTCCAAACTCGACTGCAGGCATCCGAAACTGAACTGGAGAGACAGACGTCTGAGATACAGTTGAAGTTGGAAAGAAGCCGCGAACAGCTTGCTGAACTGGAATCATGTATTGTAGATAAGGAAAACCGTCAGAAGGAGGCCCTGGAAGCTCAGGCCGAACAGCTAAACCGAGAGAAAGAGGGACGAGTTGCAGACCTTAAACGGCGAGCCGAGACACGGCTGGGTCAGATCAAACGGCAGCTACAGACCGAGAAGGAGTCGGCTGTCAACGATCTGAACCGTGTGGCCGATGAGCTCCGTGCGAGACTTGCCGCTTGTGAGGATGAGCTTCACGATGCCCTGGAGCAGGGCCAGGATGCACAGAACAAGGACGCCAGGATCTCGGAGCTAGCGGAGAGTCTGTCGGAAGTCCGCCGGGTTCTGCAGGAGCATAGCGATGAAATGAAAGAGAAAGAGTCCACCATCGACAGCTACCAGATGGAGTTGGACAGCCTCGAAAAGAAACTGCAGAACTCTGTTGGTGAAATCGATGTGTTGACAGCATCGCTGAGAGATGCGGAACAGAGCCAGACCAACTTGCGACAGCAGCTGAGTGCCACTGAGCTCGAACGGCAGAAATTGGCGGAACGTTGTGAGGTGGAAGTCAGGACAACCGCTTTGGACAGCGAGCAGGAACTGGAACGTCTAAAAGCAGAGTATGACGAGAAACTGCGCGACACTGAGACTGAGCACGGTGCAAGGATTAAGCAGTTCGTGAAGGAGTTTCGGCTGCAGATGGCTCAGAAAGAAAAGGAGTTCCAGACCAGCTATAATGAAGTCCTTGGTATGTGATTCTTACGAGTTGCTGCTCACAAAACCATAATCGTTGTTGTTTCTTTGGTGTCACTGGCTTTTATTGATAACTGCTATGTTTGCATGCTGCCAGAAAATAGTTGAAATGTTGTACATCGTTTAGTATACAGGTATTGGTAATTAGAGATAAATGGATACTAAGTAATGCCATGAAACGTCAGCATTGGTTGCATAATTATTGTAGATGTACATGTTTTTAGCATGTGCTAATTTCTTGGAACATTTTTATTAAATTTGAGCAATTCACGACCAGTCTTTTGTTGGTCATGGTATTTTCCTGTTGGAGATGTATGTGGTCCCATGACGTCGATTTGTGATCGGGTACATCACATTTTTGTATGTACTGATAAATTTGTATGATACTTCATATCGCAATATTTGTACCAACTTCTAAGGTCACATATTTGTCTGTTTATGGGTTATGGCATCTGAGAGCTGGTTTACATGTAGCTCCTTTTCCACCGGGAGTTTCGAAATGGATGAAGAATAATGAGGCCAGTTCACAGGTTGGGTCAATACTTTGCATTTCCTTCAGTGCTTTTACACCGTTGATTGGATGGCAGGATGGGTATGGACCTGTATAACTTGTGCCACTTAGACCAGTTTCTCTGTTGGAACAGGCAAAGGAGGTTAAATGAGGATTTATTTAAGACGATGCATGCTATGACATATGTTTGTGTTGCCAGTCACATATTTCTGCCAATTATTTGGATCAGATAAAACACGTGGCAGCATTCCCCATGCTCTGTGATCGTGCAGTGCAGCTTGAAGATTATTTTCACTGGTTTCACGACATGTTGTGTGGCGTAGAAAAGAGTCAGCGCGAAGAAGATCGGATGATGTACGAGCACCAGCGGGAAGTGCAGGAACTCAGGAAGGAGTTGCGTGAAAAGGACAGCTTGCTGGACGACTTGACACAGAACAACGAGGTGCAGCTGCAGGTGTGGCAATGTGATGAGTCGATTCTGATCTCTCCTTATGTGCTCGTTACAAATATGTATACGACTATACGATTTTAACGTGCAATCGAAATCCGACATGAGTCGGCTTAATCTACCGCACGTAACCAACAACTGTGTATACACTGTGTATACACTGTGTTTTAGTTGAATAGCTGAGGCCAGACATCATTTGAGAGCCAGTGCATATGCGTTTGAGATGTCACAAAAATACTCATTAGCAGCAGCGAAAACAACAAAATAAACAACATTTATTAGTGTCTGGCAGCCAAAGGCTGGATTAGCTCACATGCAAACACGCGCAAAAGAAAATCATACACACGTTAAAACTTAAGCGAACAAGTAAATAGACTGTCGTATTGAAACTTGAAAAACATGCCTATAGCCTTGACATTTGTCACTTATTTCTGCATTGTGATGAGCATATCTCTGTATGTGTATGTTTGAGTGTTTTCTGTCTGCTGACAAGCATATATCTGAAATTGTACGGCCAATCTTTATCAAATTTTTGGTGCATGTTACTTCAGTCCTCTGGCGGCATTGATGCAAATCTACACAAGTGGGGCCTGGCGTCCTCTGACAAGTGCGAGTGTGGGACGGTCCAGACAATGTCACACATAGTAAATGAGTGTCCAGTAAGCAAGCTTCACGATGCGGCCTGTAAAGACTCTGCTGACGATGTTGCAGTTAACTGGCTGGAAGGAACGGCAATGAAAGCACTTGTGAGATACAGGGTGGCGCAGAATAAACCGGACTATTTCCTTTATTTGTCCAAGTTCTGCATTTCTACAACAAAACACGTAAATATGATAATGTACGTGTAGCACCAAGAACATTAGTCAAAGCGGTGCTCAGTGTGTCCTCCACCGGTTGCAGCAGCGAGCGACAATCGTTTTCGAAACTGTTTTCTAGCGAGATCAATGACATCTTGACCAGTCTGCTCCCAGCAGGTCTGCAGGACTTCTTTCAGGCTCAATGTCTCGAATGCGACGACGACAGTAAACAGGCTGTTGGAGTGCTCCGCAGATCGAATAGTTTACTGGGTTTACGTCTGGGCTATTCGGCAGCCACTTTTCTGATTCCACAAATTCTGGTACAGGAAGACGCACTTGTTAACGGATGCATTTTCATATTTACATCTACTACGTCAGTGATGACGTCACGTAGAATATTTAATTACCGAAGAATATTTAAATGCACTTTTCTGTCATCTTGTTTGTCTGTGCGCTACAAGTGTTAAAGGCGTTATTTTGTGCAAATTCTCATAAACTCGGTTGGAAGTTTGAATAGTCCGGTTTATTCTGCGCCACCCTGTAGATAGATTGAGATGCGTTATGTACTTGCGATTTTGCGGATGATGCCGAATAGGTGACGTGAAAAGGTGTAACTATCAGTGAGCCCCTGTAACTATCAATGACTCAGTAGGTGGCAGCATGGATTTGATACCATGGAGTGTACTTAAACTGGCCCACCAGGGGCAGCACTGGGCTGGGGGCAGAGTCTGATATTTACGATAGCCTGGTTTGAGATCTTAGTTGTTCCAGTTAGTTTTCATGTAGTTGCGTGAATGTAATCTGGTAACCTACCAGTACATGATTCCGTGTGCATATTTCAACAGGCTGAGGGAATTGACTAGACTAGAGTGGGATGATTGACCAGATGTTGAGTTGGATATGAACTTACAGGGTGGGCCAAAAAACCCGACTGTTTTCAGACTTGATAACTTTGTGACGGTTAGTCCTAGAAAGGCGTGCAGTATTTCAAAATTTTCGCAATTTTATCGAGAAAAAAGGTACAAAACTCGCATTTCAGTGAGTTTAAATATTCTTTGCCAAATTTGCTCAAATCGTCACAACAGCTGAAATTATGGTATATATGACCAG
>Ga0126329_10000157_pt1 | contig 13681 bp, 13 predicted proteins | sample InaspJWI85metaG_FD_104915 | JGI IMG/M metagenome (GOLD analysis project Ga0126329, IMG submission 104915) | Marine gutless worms symbiont microbial communities from Oahu, Hawaii - Inanidrilus sp. 2 OAHU.JWI-85 metaG | ecosystem: Host-associated > Annelida > Digestive system > Unclassified...
ATTGATACTGATGTACAGTCAGTCAACATTGGGATCCACTCAGCCTGGAGAAAGGCCAGTGACTGCATGCTCTGGCGACTTATCGTCGACACGGCAACACTCCATCACTGAGCACGTGGCCACTGAATAAGAAGCAGTAGCATTAGCAGATGTGTGTTTTGTCGTTTTGTTTTTCACCAGCTTACCCAGCTTGTCCAGCTGCCTTCAGTGCTTTGACGCTGTTGGTTGGGCTGCAGGAAGGGCATCTAGCCTGTAAAAAAACTGAGTGGTGGGGTACTGGCATGGTTATCTGACTGGAGCGAGGTGCAGACTTGCATATGGCCCAGCGGATGCCACTGCCACTCACTGTCCTGGTTGTCCTGGAAAAGAGGCCGTTAAGTGGTTGTAGTAGTTGTTGTTTTTGTTTATGTCATTGCTACAAAGTGTCTCTGAATTGGTAGCTAGATGTGGTGCTTTTGATTTGGTTGTTTTGTTTATCAGTCGTCCACAAGCAAAGAAACTGAAACTCGACTTGGATATTCCGGACGTATTGACATCTGAAACTTTGCTGTCTGATGCTGCTGCACATTTCTCCATTGCTTTGAGATGCTGGCGACTTCTTCATTCTGAAATGCTTCACAATGGTAACTGACATGCTGTGGTTACATGCACACTGTTATTGCTATGCTATATCATATTCCTTACTACACCATGTCCCAGTTGAAGTGACACCATAGTTAAAATCTGCATAAATAGAACACATTTCAACAGAGCCTTATATATTTTAACTTAACTAATTAATCAAATGTACAAATTTTAATAAAATACACCTAATTTTTTTTGTGATATAAAAGTTTAAAAAGTTGTACATGAAAACTTCAGTTTGCAACATGGTGAATGCCGACTGGTTACTGAGTTAGTTGCCATTCATGCCATTGCCATGGGATATTGAAGAAATGAAAAAAACTAAGCATTTCAGCATAAATGCATTAATTTCATATACTTCATTGTGCTGCGGTGAATACTATGTGACTCGAACCCGCAAAGATTTGCTGCACTGATGTAACCATGAGTTGCACAAAGAGTGACGCAGTTAATGCTTACGTTTTTGTCAATGTGATGCTGTTCACAAAGGAAACATAATTTTCCCGGACTTTTTAAGGCAAGATAAATGTTACAATGCAAGATATTTATTGAAAGAGTTTCATTTTAGGCAATGGTCCTGTTTATTACTCGAATGACCACTGATAGTCCAAAGAATAATGAAAGCCAGTCCACTTTCCTAGTGTGTTTGTGCTTATGTCAAGATGAAACTGACATAGGAACGCGTGACCCATCCATTGCTAAAGCGAGACTTTTATGATTGGACGCAAACAAAAATCCATTTAGTTTTATCAAAAATGTAAAGTTTTTGAGTATGTGACGATAGCATTGGAAGAGAACTCCAGTGTCTTCTCCCTAATCCGAGTGTGCTGGTTGCCATAAGCAAGGGCATGCTGGAGATGCTGGCTAGTGCAGGTTGACCTGTATAATGGCCATAAAACGGTGGTGTCGTTGTTTTGTATTGCATTGTATTGTTGGTGGTGTCTGTTCAGAGTTCTCACGAGTCTGTCAGCAGTGGTCTGCAAACTGCTGGACGGCACTGCAGCATTTTGAGGTCGATGCTTCCATCTGCCAGGTCAGACAAAGCACAACATTTCAACTGCCTTCTTTAACTTCTGCTTTCAGTCCATATTTAGAATTTTTATTGTGATCACCATACCATATTTGTACAATTCTGTGGATTTGGAGCTGGAACTGCCTAATCCAGGTTTACCCGGAAAATGTCAATTAAAATGCTGGTTCTATAGCATTCATCATATGTTTTACAGTACAGAATAAATGTTCAATTTGAGTTGATATGTGGCTGTCGAGATTAATTTCTTCTGTCAGATAATGTTGTTTTGGCTCTGATGCTGTTGTTTGTTGTTTAATCTGTTGGTGATAACTGTGATGAAGTTACTGGTGTGAAATTGCCAGGTGCACTACAAGGACGCTCTGTTGAAGCTACAGTCGTTGCCTGTACTGACTTCATGTGCAAACCTTCAGGTAAATAAGAGTTTTTCAGTTGTGAGCTCACCACTTTTTACTTCAAGTCATGCTTCTGTGCTTAACTGCATCTTATTCATCTCATCGGTTTCTGTAGAATTTCAGGTAATGTTGTTTTTTATTACTTGTGATAAACTGTACTGTACTCCTGCATTTTCATCCCCATATTGACTCGTTCAGTGCTTTGACGCTGTTAGTTGGGCGGCATCCGGCCTGTAAAACACTTGAGTGGTGGGGTGCTGGCATGGTTTTTCTGTCTGGAACGAGGTGCAGACTTGCACACCGCCCAGTTGATGCCAGTGCCACTCACTGTCTCTTGCTTCAGTAAAATCCAAATCGGTTTTACCTTTCTGGTACAGGTTCACCTGGGTAGTCCTGGACAAAGGGCCGTTAAATGGGCGTGTGTATTGACTCCTCTGCTTTCCACTCCTGCATTGTTCAACTGTGCAATCTTCGAGCTTTTTCATTCCGTTCTTGGCTTTCCCACCTTTCCGTTATTTTTCCTCATCATTTCCACTGCTGAATTTTCAGTCGTTGACTGGTTACATGGGTTTGTTTTTGAAAGACAGTAACTTGGTTGTAGAGCTCAGAGAATTGTTGGATTTGAAACCACCAGTTTGAAGACTGTTTTCCAGGTTGTTCCCTCAGTCTGCCTTCATTGCTTTGGACACTGTTTGTTGGGCATCGGGAAGAGCATGCGGCCTGTAAAAATTGAGTGATGAGGTGTTGATGTGGTTATATGTCTGGAGCGATGTGCAGACTGTTTGCATATGGTCCAGCTGATGCCACTGCCATCCCAAAACCCCATCATCTCTTGCCTCGTTTAAATCCAGACTGGTTTTTCTGTTTCTGGTATCCACTTACCCAGGTTGCCCTGGAAATGAGGCTGTTAAACAGGTGTAGTAATAGTAGTTTCCAGGATGTTCCTTAATCCTGATATATGATACAATGATGTGATATATTAATGTGCGCTCAAAAGCTGACAAAGACCGCACAACCTAGTGCAGGGAGAAGTGGTTAGTGATTGATGCTGAACAGATGCATTAGCAACTGGATCTCTTTGTTTCTGCTCACTAACTAGTTAGCAGCTAGGGAAGAAATGTCGCCATCTTTTTGTTGGCTTTCATTGCCAGTGCATACTTACATACAGACATGTATGTGTGTGATTGCGTTTAGCTGCGGAGCAATCTTCAGATGGCTTGTTGTCACTGTTGTCATGGAAACTATGCGGTGAGTGGCTGTTGGTTTCTGACAACAATTTCATGAGCAATGTCAACAGACATTAATGTTAATCATAATCTTAATATAAAAGTCGTTAGTGCACTGCCTTCAGTGCTTTGATGCTGTTGGCTGGGTGGCAGGAAGGGCATCCGGCCTGTAAAAAAAACTGGCGTGGTGATCTGTCTGGAGTGAGATGCAGACTTGCATATGGCCCAGCTGATGACACTGCCACTCACTGTCTCTTGCTTCAGTAAACTCCAGATTGGTTTTACCCTTCTGGTACCGGCTTACCCAGGTAGTCCCGGGCAAAGGGCCGTTAAACGGGTGTGTGTGTGTAGTGCACTGTTTAGAAAAACGACAAAAGTGTCAAAACTTCAAAATTCTGGCAGTTAAGCTATACTGAAGCAGAATTGCAGCTGTCATCTGCGGTGTTGGTGTTGTTGGATTCCTTTGTTTTCCTTTTAACACCGATCTTAACTTGTGGAATCGTGAACTGGGAACTGTTGAGTGAGTTCGGACCAGACTTACACCGCCGATTGGACAGTGTGTCGGTGATAGGATAGTTTCTGTCAGTGACTCAGTATAATAAACAAAACATGCACAGTCAGTTTATGATCTAACAGCATATCCGTGGACCATACTCCTGTTTGGAGCCTAGGACTTCTGGACATGTCAAGGGAAGTTTTGTGCCATGATGATACAACCCATCCAGAACCTCACAAAATGACAAGGCCTCAGTGAGGTGGGCTTTTCAGTCCCTTCCTCGGCCTGTGGAATTTACTTGGAAATCGCTGTGCGAGAGTGTGAGCCCATCTCCATTCACGGGGTGTGTGGTTCCATAATTCCGCCACAGTTTTTCGAGGAGCAGTTCACCCACGCTGCTCTCGGCCATCTCCCATTCGTTTCACTGCATTGTTTACCAGATGTGCAGCTGCTCGCAGCCCCCACTGCGAGGAGGTGGTAACAGCACACAGGAACTGTTGAATGATGTGCTTGATATGATGACGATATGAATCATATGATTGAGTAACATGTGGTGTGACTACGTGACATGATCAGTGATTCTTTCGACTGTACTTGCTTGTTTGTGTACAAGAAATTGAAAGTATTATTATTTGGCTGCATTTCATTTCATGTATTGGAATATACACAGTATGCAGCACACGGGTACAAATATACAATGAACACATAAACCAACAAAATGACTAATCTAAAACATAGTAAACAAAGAAATACGAAAGAAAGCATTGTGTACATTGCATGGATGCAGCCTATTATTATTATTTGGCTGCATTTGATCGATGCGGCCTGTTGCTACACATGTGGTATGTTTGTTTCCATGGTCTGTGTCTGTCTGTGTGTTGGGCACATGGTGAGCCCTGCAGAAATGGCTGAACCAATTGGGATGCCATTTGGGGTCGGACTCATGTGGAATCACGATAGTTTGTATACTGATGGTGCTTTGCCTTCAGTGCTTTGACGCCATTGGTTGTGTGGCAGGAAGGGCATCCGGCCTGTAAACAACTGAGTGGTGGGGTGCTGGCGTGGCTATCGGTCTGGAGCGAGGTTCAGACTTGCATGTGGCCCAGCTGATAACCACTGCCACTCACTGTCTCTTGCTTCAGTAAAATCCACATTGGTTTTTCCTTTTATCCAGGTAGTCCCAGACAAAGGGCCGTTGAACATGTGTGTGCGTGTGTGTGTGTGTATTGATGGTGCACACCCGACTTTTGAATACATCTGGCTTGGGGTTTAAATAGTAATCTTGAACATATTGATAGACGCGTGGTTCAGCAGTACATTTCTGTTGTGTAGAAATGTTGTGAGCTGCTGCTGAACATTGTGTCGAGCCTGTCGGCCAGTAAAGACCAAGTGTCGACCGCCACAGTGTCGAATGCTGTGGGAGCTGGTCCGGCAGCGGGCCAACAGCGACAGCTGCAGCTGATTCAATGCACCGAGTACAATGTCTTGTCATATGCCGTCAACCTTCTTATTACCTGCCTACAGGTCTGCCAGTCACTGATCTGTATACAGATATCACGTTTCACTGCCGTTATACAGGTTATGTTATTAATGCAACCAAAAACATTTCTTACATCATTGTTTCCAGATGATAGCACCATTTCTTGATTCATTTTCGTTTTTTGCTGCACCCTGCATTAGCGTAATATATATGAAGAATTCATTGGAGTAATATATATGATGAATTCAGATTTGTAATACGTTTAATTGTAGTTCTTGCTATAATCTTGCTATTATAGTTGTAATTTTGTCTGCGTTGTTTGTATTAGGAAAAGGCGTTGAAGATGAGTGCAAACGATGACATGCTGTTAGGTCACATGACCGTGCTGATGCAGTATGACTGGCCAAAATATCAGACACAGTTCTGCGACTTAATTCGCACCATTGCAGAACGTCGGAAGTTTACATACAATCTGTTCTTCACTTACGTCGTCAGTATCCTTCTGTTTCGTCACTCAGTGCTATTCAGGCATCCTCTCCCCTCCAGTAGACAACATGTAGATGTCTATTAACAGCACAAACCATTTCTATGCTTGTTGTTTACCTCGACGTGGCGCGTCCAGATGTCGACATGCTGGAGGAGTTCGCATACGTGTGGACCCAGGGCATTGTACTCGACCTGCTGCCAACCACCTCCAAGTATGTCTGCTGCCTGATTACTCTAGCTTGAACAGTGGTTATCGCGAGAGGTGGCTAGGGGCTTCAGCCCCACCTGCTCTGGCTTGCGTCCCTTCCCCCGCTGCGATTTGAGCCCGTGTTGGCCAAAAACTGTCATGCCCAGTATGAATGACTTCTGAATCCCCAAAATGCAGTAAAGCCAGTTTCTTTTGGGGCTCTGCCCACATCGCTCCCCCAAACCCTTTAGCTGGTGCCTGGTGTGGGGGGAGCACACTCCCCCTTCCCAAAAACCCTACCTCCTGTCGAGCCTTGGGTTTCAGCCCTTGGGTGAGAGCCCCACGGTCCCACCGTGTTAATGCGTACCACTTTAACCACTGAGCTCAACTGTATTTTGATGTTATGTAAGAACAGATTATGCTTTGAGGCCAAGCACAGGAAGACAGTGACAAAATTTTGCCGTCAAGGTGACTCGTTGTCAGAATTCGGCTCCGAGACTGACACAAGAAGATCGAGATTGGATGCTGATGCCGAAATTGTGGACTTGTTGCTAACATTTCTGGGCGGCTGACGTTGGGCTTTGCCGCGCATCTAGTTTTCTTTAATTACGGCGAACAAAGATTGACTGAAATGGTTTGTTGTGTCAGGTCGCGTGCGGTGACGCGCAGCGTGAACAAGGTGGTGAAGGAGGACCTGAAGATGGCGCTCGAGCGGCAGGTTGACACCTGCCGCTCGAGCGCCATCTTCAGGGGACACACCAGGGGGCAGCACCGGCACGGGGGCGGAGTCTGATATCCACTAGTGCTACTGTGTTGTGTGTCAGGTCGCGTGCGGTGACTCGCGGTGTGAACAAAGTGGTGAAGGAGGACCTGAAGATGGCGCTCGAGCGGCAGGTGTCGCGCTGCCACGAGCACGTGACCACGTTGCTCCGGACGTTCCTCGTCGACGAAGCCGAACTGCTGCAGCTGAACCTCGGCGCCACGTGACCAGCGTGCGAACTGTGAACAATTAGCTGATGGGGGCAGTGGTTAAAGTTCCTTGGGACGCAAGGAAACGGCGTTCCTGCACCTCTGATTGTTGGCAAATAGCGTTCCTTCACCTCCAAGTTCGTAAAATTGCACAGGAACGGTAGGCGGAACGCTACAGGAACGGTCGTATACAAACATATGACAACGTCTGTGCAAAGTAATTGATCATTAATAAAAACACAAATACGTCAGCATCTGATGGGCCCTGTCCTCATGGCTGGGGGCCCACGCTGAAAATGGAGTTCTCTCACCTTAGATGTTCCACTTTGACCACTGGGTGGCGGGGGCCAGCTGCAAGGCGCACACGAAGAGCCGACAGCAGAGCTGGGGTTCAGTAGGTGGGCGGTGCTGCCAGCGCGGCGGGCGTGAAGTCACTGTTCGTCGCTGACCACAAGTACTAGATAGATAGCCACACCGCGGCCGTCTCAACCACACCGCCGCCATTGTCGCTCCGTCTTCCAGCCTGTCTCCATCGCCTCCCACAGTTATATCCACCGTCCGTCAAAGGACTGTTCTTTGCAGTGTCGAACTGGGGTAGCTGGCATCTGTTCCTTCGCCGACAGACCACGCCCGTCACTTCAGTTCACTTCGGAAATTTGATGTTCGTGCACTCTTACAGCCACAGACTGTTACGAGTGTGCCTGATCATGTCAATCAGCTCTGCGGAAGTAGCGTGTCTTTAATAATGTGCACGTTTGTGTATATTATTCACCAGCTGGTTTTGTCACGTTATGCACATGTTGTATACTTGTTCTTCATCATTGACAGTCAGTTCCAGTTTCCGTTGACGTTTTTAACTGGTGTTGGAGCATTTTCATTTATTTGCCACGCCGACACCATGTCCCATGCACGATGATGCTCATTGTTGAGTAGCCCGAGTCACTTGGGTTTGTGTTCACGTCTTGACTTGGCACCAAAATGACGTGAAAGTCGAACAAGTCACCACCTTGTGACTCGACTTGACTTGAAGTTTTCGTGACTTAAGTCGGCGACTTGCACCATCAGAATATAGGCGGAAGGAGAAATGTACCATCTTCTAATTGGATTTTGCTAGTTGCAGTCAGCAAGTGCCTGTGGACAGTAGAATTTTGCTTCAGCAAAATCCTCCAGTTCTTAACTATGGGTGCCGTCTAACGTATAATATTGACCTGTATAATGGTCATACAACGGTTGTTGTTGTTGTTGTTATGATTTTGATTGAGTAATAATTCATTGAAGTGAAAACCAGTAATAATAAGACGTGAATTCGTGCAGCTTTGTTGCGGTTCCACGCTGCTGTACGCGGCTGTAGTGAGCGTCAACCGTTTAACTACGTGATGCATGCTGCCTATTGCAAGTTCACACTGTATTTTGGCTGTAAGTCGTGACTTTTATCCTAAAATTCATCGGCGACTTGAGTGGAACTGAAACGACTTGACTTGCAGCGGCCAAGTCGACTTAACGGCGGCGACTCTCAGGTCTGTTGTTGAGTTATGTGCATGGGCGTCCGCACATAGGGACAAATGGGTCAACTGAATGGGGGGTGAAGTGATACGAGTGATGACTTGTTGGTCAAGAGCTGATGATTATTATTATTGTTATTATTATTGATCATTACCCTTCTTCGCGAGTATCCCTCGTAAAATTTTCAAAATGTTCTTCGTCTCCTGTGGCAAGGGGGCATTGACCCCCCTAACCAAAATCCTGCAGACGCTGTTGGTTATGTGCATTATTTGAAGAGAGAGAACAAACAGTTGGTGGGACATGATCAGCCACTAACTAATTAATGGTCTAAACGACTGTTGTTCGTCATTCGTTTTCACGTGACGTTTATTTGTTGAAAAGATTTCTTTTTGCCACGACGACATTGCCTTGAAATCATTGCCTGCAGTATTGACTTTTTTGAGATGCACATTTTCAGTTGCTAATAGTTGTTTAATTACGGTGCGAAAGCTCATCCTTCATCATGCTTTCAGTTAATTTAGAACATTTTTGTGAAAACTGCATGACTCACAGATTCAAAGGTTTCATGCTTTAAACTTTTGTTTTTGGCAGCACCCCATACAGTGTCAGTCAAAAAATATTGACCCCAAGATTTTCTGGCAACATTTTCCCCCAACGAGTGAGAATTTTTAAATAAAGTTTTACACATATGCAAACTTACGATCATTTGGTGAATTTTTATACTTCACTAGAAAAATGCGCGCTAGTTTGTGCAAGAGGATGATCGATCTGCACAAAGGTGGTAGAGTGATGCAGAACGTGTCTCTTAAGTGCATAGCTGTTAGAATTTCAATTTCAAAAATTCAAGTTGGTGGACAACCACCGTCTTTAAAATCGAAAAATCACGATATCTCACGATAATGCAAAATGTGTTTCTCTATCGTATCAACCGTCTGCCATTTTATGTAGATTGGTCATACTGTTGCAAAGATGGGGCTTATGGATGGCAATTTTATGGGTTTTTCTAGTGAATGTAAAAATTCACTAGATGATCGTGCTTAATATTGCACAACTTTGTAAAATTTAGAGATAATTGAATAAAATTGTGTAGTGTTGCATAGATACGAACATGCAGTAGGTGTGTAAAATTTTATTTTAAAATTCTCAGTCATTGGGGAAATATTGCCAGAAAACTTGGGGGGGGGGTTAAATTTTTTTTGACTCATACTGTATATACTTAACTGTGTCAAGATTTGATTCACAAACAATTCATATGCAGAGAAACCGTTTATAAAGCCTCGCAGAGTTCTCAGACTGTGATAAAATGTCAATAAATAAATAAATTAATAAACATCAATATAATACATGGCATTACATGTAACATCAGTCTTTATACAGAACAATCAATGCACAGTTATAACGAGCATAAACTATGAATCGGTAACTGAATAATGACTTAAACTGGGATGCAACAGTTTGCAGGAGTTAAGGAAACATTCAGGTATCGAAGCCGTCTTCTGCATTTGCATTCTATAAAATACTATTAAGCCGTTAAGCCTACGATGTACCTTCAGGAAAACTGACAGCTTATGTGGACGTGGTAAGATATTCTTCTGGCTCCAAAAAACAGCACCAGCCAGCAGGTGTAGTAAATTATTAATAAAATTGGTGTCATAAACAGACACTGGTGTGGCATCTGCTTGGAACACACACACACCCGTTTAACGGCCCTTTTCCCGGGACTACCCAGGTGAGCCGGTACCAGAAAGGTAAAACATCTGGATTTTACTGAAGCAACAGACAGTGAGCGGCAGTGGCATCAGCTGGGCCATATGCAAGTTTGCACTGCACTCCAGACAGATAACCATGCCGGCACCCCACCACTCAGTTTTTTACAGGCCAGATGCCATTCCTGCCACCCAACCAACAGAGTCAAAGCACTGAAGGCATCTGCTTGGAAAGAATCAGAAATTCCAAACTATTAAATATGAAACACTGAACATAAGCACGCTACGGTAGTCAGTGGCAGACCTGGGATTGCGAACAGGTAAGGGCAAATTAGGACATCTGGGGCCAATAAGCAGCGATGGGGTCGTGGGGGGACTGTCCTTGAGCTCAGTCTTGGCCTTGAGCTGCATCGGTCCTGATGAGGTAGACAACTTCTTATCTTTCTCGTTTAGGCCTAGGTTAATCGACAAAGAAAAAGTCGCTGCAGACCAGAAGAATCAAACAGTAACCAAACCTAACCTACAACCGTAAAACCCTAGCCCTAACACTAACCCTAATCATAACCCCCTACTTACCTAGAGACCGAAAAGGCACTGGCCTTGGCATGGAAGTTGTAGCCCTCACATCCCTGCCAATAAAGTCCATGGTGGGACGTTAGCGGGCAGAGTCCTGTACAACAGGCACTAGAAAAGGGAACCCACAGAAGTATATTAGGGCTTTATCAAAAATGTTGACTGAAAAATCAATAAACTCACATTAAAAACTCACATTCTAGGGATATAGGCCTACATCAGTGACAATGACAATTTTGAAATGGAGCAGCTGCATCCCGCCACTTTCTAAACTTCAGGGCTATGGTTACCATAGAACATCACAAGGAAACCCTATCACTGGAAGTCGAACCGACTGGTCAAAATGACCATATCACCATCAGAAGTGGTCGAAACCAACTGAACATATTGTATCATGGTTCCCACTCTCTTGGTTACAAAAAAATTCCAGGACCCAGAAGCAATTTCCAGGACCCTGTCATAAGCCAGCAATGTTTAATTATACAGACAAACAGCAGTTACTAACCACAGATATAGTATGATAGCAGCATCCCTACTGGAATATATGTTCATCACTGTGACATGCTGTGAAGAAATAGCAAAGAAACTGTTTGAACACTTTACAATTATTCACACATGATGTTCCATATATACAAGTTACTGCAGGTATATTTTGGCATCTGCATCGGCATCATTGTGTCCGACGTACACACCACTCCTAGCAAATTCCAGGACTTTCCAGGACCTAGCACTTAGATTTCCAGCACCAAGCTCATTTTCCAGGACCTTCTAGGTCCTGGAAATTTTACAATTTCAGGACTTTCCAGGAGGCGTGGGAACCCTGCTACATGTACCGGTATTCCACTGTGTGGCAGCAGTCACAGGACTTTCCAGCATCAAGCTCATTTTCCAGGACTTTCCAGGTCCTGGAAATTTTACACAATTCCAGGACTTTTCAGGAGGCGTGGGAAGCCTGCTACATGTATTGTGCTGTGTGGCAGCAGTCAGTCGTCGGCTGCCGCGATGAGTCGATCGACCTCCTCCCAGTCCAGGAAGCTGCTCCAGCTCACCTCACTGGCCCCACTCAACACCGACTCCAGCTCGGCCACGTCTACCGCCGCGGTGTAGTCATCCACGACACCGCCGGGCATCTCCACAGCGGATGCACTGCCGCCAGTGGGCTGCACACAGATACAGTCGCGCACAGGGTGACAGTGACACAAGTAACGCTGTCCACCACGAAATGAAATAGGCCTGAATCATGGGCGTCCTCACATAGGGGAAATGGGGTCAGCTGACCCCCCTGGAAAAATGGATGAAAAATTAAAAGCGAAAACATGCAAAAAGCAGCAGTTTTCTGAATAGGGGTTGGGGGGTGGGGATGAAGGCAGGTGTAGAGAACGGCGCTATGATGACCACATATTTAGTCAGATATACTTCAGAATGCACCATTTCATAGTCAAATTTTCAAACTTTTCTTCGCCTCAGGTGGCAAGGGGGCACTGACCCCCTAACCAAAATCCTGCAGACGCCCTTGGCCTGAATGTGAAATAAATGCTTTTGGCATTTATTCTATTTCACTAATTCAGAACCGCTGATGGATGTGTGGCGTTAAGGTAAAAGAGAGATGACTGATGAGCTCACAATGTCTGACAAGCTGTCGTTGTAGATGAGACGCCTTGCTTCTTCATCGTCGCTCCACGCATCCATTCCACCGGGGAACTCGTCCATCAAGGTGGAGTAGGGGTCGGCATACGGTCTTGACCAAGCCTTTCCACGCGATGCTCCTCCCGTCTTCTGCCACGCTGGAAACAGATGGCAACATGCAGAGACATTCACTCAAGTATAAAAAGGTGGCCCATACTCGATTACTAAGCATAGCGTTCAGAAGCTGATCCCGGTTTTTGGCAGTCAGCCTGCAGGTGACGTGAGTTATAAACCCGGCAGTAGGCTGCCATTACTTTCTGCCAAGCCTGCAGTTAACCTCTCAAACCTAAAGAGGGCTGCTACCAGTTTCGCTGCTTGGTGAACAGAGGCACGATGGGTGTGAACAGTTTGCCTAAGACTGTTACCCGACAGCATCGCAGCTGCGATGTGAAGTACTGACAAACTATTAATGTAAACACTAACAGTTTAGTAAGTAAGTTTACTGTTGCCTTCAGTGCTCTGACATTGTTGGTTGGGCATCAGGAGCCTACAGAAGCTGCATGGTAACTTTCTACAAACCACACTACGTCATGGGTCATGAAAAAAGGAGCTAACTTGTTTTGGTGTGTAACTTTTAGTCAACATTAATTAGGTGACGTGAGATAAATTCATACCGTCCACTGTGTCGTTCTTTTCCAACAGTGACAATAGCATTAAAATCAGACTCAGTTCATTTCTGACAAAGTTACAGACATGGCTTACACGATGTACTCTGAGAAAACTAAGAAAAGACAAACCAAAACTGTGCCAACTCAAGCTACCCAGCATTATGCAGAGTAGTTTTATTATACTGTACTTTGACACTGTTGGTTGGGTGGCAGGAAGGGCATCTGGCCTGTAAAAAACTGAGTGGTGGGGTGCTGGCGTGGTTGTCTGTCTGGAGTGAGGTGCAGACTTGCATATGGCTCAGCTGATGCCACTGCCACTCACTGTCTCTTGTTGCTTCGGTAAAATCCAGATTGGTTTTACCTTTCTGGTACCGGTTGACCCGGGTAGTCCTGGACAAAGGGACGATCCGGGTGTGTGTGTGCTGTCGAGCTGCCAACTAAATGGTCGAGTCAGTCCAGTTACCTGAAGGCTGCTGTAGTTGTTGCAGTTGTTGGGTGTAGGTTTTAGGTTCGTGCAGTGGTTTATGAGAAGGCCGGCCCACTGGACGTTTCACAGTCATGCGATCTACAGTGCAAAACAACTTACATGCTATGTACAACAAGACCCAAATGCCGGTAATAGCCAAGGCGCCATGTAGATTATTTTCTATTTATTTTTAGGTAAATAATAATTATAATTATTATTGTTTGCAATGAATTCACTTACTAAAAA
>Ga0126329_10000158_pt1 | contig 13624 bp, 12 predicted proteins | sample InaspJWI85metaG_FD_104915 | JGI IMG/M metagenome (GOLD analysis project Ga0126329, IMG submission 104915) | Marine gutless worms symbiont microbial communities from Oahu, Hawaii - Inanidrilus sp. 2 OAHU.JWI-85 metaG | ecosystem: Host-associated > Annelida > Digestive system > Unclassified...
ATTATACATTCCCCACGAACAAATAGCTCAGAAACATACATAACAACACTTATTCCACTGATTTCAGCCAGTTTTGAAGCAGTTCAAGGGGGCGGCTGTAATGTAAATTGTTACCCAAAACGCCCTCAGTAGATGCCGTCAGCAACGCCCGCCGGTCTGAGGGATTTGTTGGGATAAATGAATGAAGAGTCTAACTCAGACAAAACAGCTAGCATACAGCCTAATCTGAGACGAAATAAGGTTAATTTTATTGCAGTAAGTCTGCTTCTTTGAATTTATTAATGATTTCTAGTTTTTAATAGTATGTTTTATCTTGCTTTGGTGCAGCTGTTACTACTAATGCTGTTGTTATTGCTGATGATTATCCGTTAAATTTCATGCTGTTTATTTTTTATATAAATATGATGTCGTGTTGTTAGGTCATGGGTGCAGAGTGTAAAGTGACATTTATGTGCATATTTTTTCTCGCTAATGCAGTATGTGCATTCAGCCGGTTGGTTTATATATTTCTTGGCAGATTTTACTTGTGCTTTAATATGCAGTACTGGTATATGCTGTAGCATTGTTGTAAATTGTGTACAGATATTTCATATTGTGACAGCTCGTATAGTTTTTCATCATATTACCAATCATTATGTATGGTCTTTTTTGTCTTTTATTGGTTTGCTTTTTGTTATTTTTCTAAAATTTTCTTTAATAAAGCATCGTGGCATAGCATGTCATAGCCAGCTCTGTTTTCGTTTTTGAATACCATTTTTAAGATGTTTCTCTTTTTGTAAAGTGCGAAAAAGACTTTTTCTTTTTCCAGCTGAACTGCATTTGTCTATATTTCTACATCTCAAAACTTGTCTGTGAAACTTCATGATGTAGAGGAATATTTCGGAGGCAGTTCCCACAGAAGTCTATCTATGTGGATTGGAGTCATGGTGATCCAGGCGATCCTCTGTATTTGACTCCATACATTGAAAAGGGTGACATTGATACCGGTACTGACGGCAGCTCAGAATATTGTCATAACATAGCTTGTACATTTTTATAATGAATTTGACAGGTGTGTAGCGTATGTGGCCAGTTTGGTGTTATGTTAACGATGAGGAGCATATGTTGCCCTTTGTGGAAAATAGTTTTCCCAATATTATTGTGTTCTAAGTTAAGCTGTGATAAAGTACGTTGCCCATTACTAAATTGCTGCATATAATGTTGCTCTTCGATTCAGATCAGTAGTGTACTATGTAAGAATGTAGTCCGTCTGAAGTACTTCATGGAGTTTAACTTTTTTGGATGGATGTTTTTAGTGCCCTCTAGGGAGACACCTCTGCTTGCATGCTTTCTTTATCTACTTGTGTTCTCCAGGACAAAATTGTATTTTTGTACTTAAAAACATTGGCTTTTTTACATTTTGTAGAAATTGTCCTTTTAACTTAAACGTTGCTTTAGGGAATTGTGTAATAAAAACTAATTGTAGTTTTTTTGTATCTAAAGTGACTGATTGTTTAGCAGATTACACAAAATAAACAGGGTTTGTTTTTATTAAACATGGTTTTGTGTCACCAGTGACTATATCGCTGTACACACACACACACACACACACCCGTTTAACAGCCATTTGTCCAGGACTACCCGGGTGAGCCGGTACCAGAAAGGTAAACCAATCTGGATTTTTCTATATCGTTGTAGGTAAAGAAAAATGTTTGTTGGCATACACATGCACCATGTGCGTGTATATGTTTATGTGGTGTATGCATGTGTAGCTCGAAAGCTGGCAACTGTTGGCCCTCTGAATGGCACTTCAGTGTTAAGCTACTCTGGCTTCTTTACTGTCAATAAAACATTTAATGGCAACATGTTCTTCTGGTTTTTCCCAAGCCAGGTAAATGTCACTGATAGAGTTTCTTTGTTTTGTAGTTATCATGTATATTCCTATCATTAATCAAAGGTAGTAATGGACAGCACATCTCATGAAAGGAAATTTGACTGTATGCTGTGTGAAGAATATGCTTACAATGTGGATTGCTATCTTACTTTTACTGTTACATTTATTTTTATTGTTTTTATGCTATTTGATGAGTATCTGCCAGTGAGATGTGTTTCTGCAGCTTTACAAAGAACAGTACAGTACAGCGATGTTATAGGTAACACAATTGAAGGGAACTTTAGCCTAATCACCCTATCTTTACTCTAGTCAAATGTGATGGTTGCCGTCGGCAAGGGTATATGAGCAGGAAAACTTTCCTCCAATTATATCTGCCAGTTTTAATTGGGGTTCTGGCAACACATGTTATAATATAGCCATGTAACAGTTGTTGTTGTATACATGTAAAATGCAGTTGCAGTAGTTTATCTAACACAGATCAGTACAGTAGATTGCATGGAGTTGTGATGCTTAATGACATTTGTGTAAAGACACAGGGTTCGGATGATCCAGTCCTGTTGTGGTTGCAAGGAGGTCCCGGCGGATCTTCATTGTTTGGTGCTCTAGTCGAGCATGGACCTTTTGGCATTGATAAAAATCTGAACCGTGAGTTTTACAGTTTTTAAAAATTTAATTAGGGTCTTTTATACCGTTTTAACAACTGTGCTGTGGTTATGCCAACATGTGTGAATTGTGCTCATGGTTTATTGATCTTTCCTGCATGTCAGTCGTCAGCCATGATGTGCAGCATTTACATAAATTTTACAGCCTTTAACTAAATAAATGCCATTTTATTCTAATACATAGCAAATTTGTTGCCAATCGTCAGTGCTTTGTTCCTTGCTGACAAAAATAAATCGAAACTGGTTACCGAAACTGGTTACCGTCTTGTGTTGTTTGTTTTTGGTGAAGATCCTTTTTTCATGCCTTCTGCTGTTATGTGATTGGCAGTATCGGCAACTGCTACACCTGTTGTACTTTTGTGTGACTGCAGCAGTTGTATGTTGATGCTGCAATGTCATCGGCAACTGCTACACCTGTTGTACTTTTGTGTGACTGCAGCAGTTGTATGTTGATGCTGCAATGTCATCGGCAACTGCTACACCTGTTGTACCTGTATGTAACTGCAGCAGTTGTATGTTGATGCTGCTGTGTCATCAGCACCTAGTACACCTGTTGTACCTGTATGTAACTGCAGCAGTTGTATGTTGATGCTGCTGTGTCATCAGCACCTAGTACACCTGTTGTACCTGTATGTGACTGCAGCAGTTGTATGTTGTTGCTGCTATGTCGTCAGCACCTGCTACACCTGTTGTACCTGTATGTGACTGCATCAGTTGTATGTTGTTGTTGCTGTCAGTTTTTTCACGCAAGTTTAACTGGAATGCAAAGTACAACATGCTATACATTGACAACCCAGTGAGTGCTTATTAGTTGTTGTTTTAGAATTATTCAGATGCCTTCTGACTAAAGTGACACAACATCACCTCCTTTATTTTAACTGTGGCATTGAACCATTTCTTCTGGTTTATAAGAATGGATGCGTTCTAATTGATATAAGAATGGTTGATGCCTTCAGTGCGTTGACGTTGTTGGTTGGGCGGCAGGAAGGGCATCCGGCCTGTAAAAAACTGAGTGGTGGGGTGCTGGCGTGGTTGTCTGTAAGGAGCGAGGTGCAGACTTGCATATGGCCCAGCTGATGCCACTGCCACTCATTGTCTCTTGCTCCAGTAAAATCCAGATTGGTTTTACCTTTCTGGTACCGGCTGACCTGGGTAGTCCCAGAAAAAGGGCCATTAAACGGGTGTGTGTGTGTGTGTATAAGAATGGATGCCTGCTGACTTTTGTTGGCAAAATAATCTCCCTGTGATCCATCAACTAATGCCATGTGGTACATCAACTCAGCATATCCTTAAATCATCTCATTTGGCCAGTCCCCCCTCTGTTTTATTACTCTGCGTTTATTTATTTATTTGAGCAAGATATGGAAGAGAACTTTGGGAGATAAATGGCAAAGGTTTTCACAGGCTGCTTGGCCTTCCTGTTATGCAGCCATCAGTGTCAGAGTGTTGAAGGAAACTCAAAGCACTGAAGCCAACCTAGCCTCATCCTTTCTTCATCTGCCACCGGACTCTTGAGGGAAGGAGCATTGCTCCTTTATGCCAGCTGTCTTATGTGAGACCTCTTAAACTGTATTTGATGGGCATACATCTTTTGAAATATAATCGTGTGATCCACAATCTTTGTGGGGAAAGATCGCTGGCCTGAGTGGTTGCTGAGATATGGTAACAGCCATACCCATCTCCTTATGAACTGGGCTAGAACTTCGTTGATGTGATGGATGCTGTTGCCAGTAAGCCTATCCACCACTCAGCTCAAGCCAGTTGGCTACTCTGGGTACATGTATACCTGAAAAGTGGCCAATAAAGTTGAATTAACAGGTATATGCACGTGGTACTTGCAGGTAGGTACAGGGTTCAGTTTTGCTGATGATGCTGGCTATGCCAGAACTGAAGATGATGTTGCAGAAAACCTGCTCAAGTAATTAATGCTTTTTACTGTGTAATTTCTTGTAATGCATTTATTGAATTACTGGTTATTTCTGAGATTAAACATTATACTGTGTGGTTGTACTGGGCTGTCTGCAAAAGTAAGAGAATACTCTTGCATGTAAGTTGCACGTAAATTGTCATTTGCTAGTTGATTTTTGGAAAAAAATTGCCACCATACTCAGCAATAGATGTAATAAAGCTTTGTTAAAGATCCCACATCTCCATAGTTGTGTTATACACTACCTTGTGAAATATTTATGCACCCTTTTGACAAATTCTGTTAAATATTAAGCATTACTGTAATCATCGCATAGTTAGTAATAATAATAGTAATAAATAATATAAATAGTAGTAATAGTAATAGTACTAAAAATAACAATAAAAACAGTGCTGTAATCAGTCTACCATCTAAGCTGTGTAATGGTTTGTAACAGTGTTAAGTACGTGTTGTATATGTTTTAGTGCACTGGTACAGTTCTTTAAATTGTTTCCAGAGTTGGAGGACCACGACTTTTACATCACTGGTGAGGTGAGTGTTATTTTTGTTGAAAACTGTTACTGCTGCATGTGATATATGCTGAGGATATCTCATTGTCACTTGATCTAGAATGTAACTCATAAACACCTACAACTGAAAGATGATTATTTATATGGAAGTATGCTACTGATTATGTTAGTGTGTGTAGAAGATACATTTTTGAGAGTTTTCAGTAATAATTTCTGACTTACTGTCTTTATTGTGGCTGAGTGTAGATTATTTGAAAAATGAACGTTTACATATCGTTGATGGTTCTTACAACCACCAGTGATATAGGAAATTATTGTTCAGAAATGGCAATGCTGTTGTAATATTAGTTACATTTTTACCTGATTGCTTTGACACTGTTGGTTGGACGGCGGGAAGGGCATCTGGCCTGTAAAAAACTGAGCGGTGGGGTGATTATCTGCCTGCAGTGAGGTGCAGACTTGCATATGGCCCAGCTGATGCCACTGCCACTCACTGTCTCTTGCTTCAGTAAAATCCAGATTGGTTTTTACCTTTCTGGTACTGGCCCACCTGGGTAGTCCTGGACAACATACACCCGTTTAACGGCCCTTTGAAAAACTAGAAATACTGCCACAGCCAGTGTTCTGGCCTCCTCTACCACTGGACTGCTAATGGAAGGGTCCATAGTCCTGTTATGCTATCTGTCCATTGCCAATATTTCTAGTGTTTAATGTGTCTGATGCTGCCTGTGTAACATGCAGTGGAGGGTCTATGACTATGTAACGGGTGTGTGTGTGTGCGTTATTAATATCATATAATGGACTTCCTTTTGACCTGGTTCATTCCTGCTGAGTTGCACATGATGGTGATATTAGCCAAGGCCACTCGAATATTTCATATGATCACTGTCACCAGGCGTTAGATCTGGGTTACACTAATCCAGGTCGTTTTCCAGGTGAGCCTGGGTTAATTATTTGCCCACATTTTTCTCCTCCGATTATTCCTTGAGAGAACCTTTGAGGATAAGTCGCACAGGTTTTTTTAAAGGTGTTATACTTTTCCTGTTACCTAACCGATACAGTGTTGAAGCACTGACGAAAACTTGAAATACTGCCACAGCCAGTGTTCTGGCCTCCTCTACCACTGGACTGCTAATGGAAGGGACCATAGTCCTGTTATGCTATCTGTCCATTGCCAGTATTTCTAGTGTTTAATGTGTCTTTGATGCTGCCTGTGTAGCATGCAGTGGAGGGTCTATGACTATGTAACGGTCGGCTGTCTGTCCATCCATCCATCTGTCTGTTCCATCAGTAGCAGCTGCATTTCAATTCATATCTGCTGCCGGCGCCAGAGTGCAGTTTTAAATGCGGCAGCAGGCTGGGCGCCGGCGCTGCCAGATATTGATGGATATCTGCAAGCAGCCAAGCTGCGGCTGCGGAAATCGTCACATCGAGAGCCAAGGTACGAGGCTTAACACAGACTTGTTTTGTTAATGTGCAGTCGTATGCTGGCAAGTACATTCCGGCTTTAGCATCTAGAATTCATCGTGGTCGGCCTCAACCTGACATCTATCTGAGGGGAATTGCCATTGGTGACGGGTGGTCTGACCCACCTGTGGTAAGCTGTCTTAATTTAGTTACACTGATGCTAGCCAGATACATCGTTTTTGTTTTTTTTGTGTGTCATGTTTGTTCTCATGAATTGATGGCAGCACTTTCATGTTGTAATGAACTCATTTGTATGTTTTTTTTATTTCTTCAAGACGCGTATATCTCTGAGCATTTTGTCTCAAAATGGAATATGCTAGTTGCCATCAGCAACGGTTTGCAGGCAGTACAACATTGCTGCAACAAAATTCTCCAGTTTTTTTACATTGGGTGCCTGTTAATACATGTTGACCAGTATGATGGCCATAAAATGTTTGTTGTCCTTTTGTTTCTTTATGAGTCTGTATAACACATAATTTAATCCATTGTAACAATATGCCACTGATGTGTTCACTTTATGTAAAAAGTATTCGTCATTCACCATTTTATATCAGCCAGAATGTGTGCTTAGCACATAAACATAAATGCTATTATGGACTCTTTCTGTTCCAGATGATTCAAGGTTATGCAGACTTCATGTATCAGACAGCATTAGTTGATGAATCACAGAGAGATTATTTTGCCATCAAGAGTCAGGAGGCATCCATTCTTATAAACCAGAAGAAATGGCTCGATGCAGTTGAGGTATATATACTTATTTTACTCTCAGACTTTGAATTAGCGTATTCTCAACTCAACTTTATTTTCATTCAGACAAACAATGAGCAATAGAAAAGAGCTTAGATCAGCGATATTTTTCTGGCTGCGCATCAGGGCAGACATTGTACACTAACAGATGCCCAGAAAATCCTTTAACAATTCAACAAAATCAAACAGCAAAACTGATGAAAACTAGAACCTATAGTAAAAACTTATCTAGTCTGTTGACGTCAGGTATCTAGCAAAAACGATATATAAAGGTGTAAGTAGTGTGTTGTATAAGGAGTAAACTGGTGCACCAGTGGGTGATCTTGCCTGGCTAGTATCGGTGCTTCTCGCATTGCTTTGACACTGTTGTTTGGCATCTGGTCTGGAAAAACTGCTCTTTTCAAACGGTTTTTGGGGCTTGACACAGTCTGAGTCTGAGTGGTGGCTCAGTAGCCAAGTGGTTAGCGTGCTGGACACAGGCACAGAAATGCCTAGGTTCAAATCACAGCCGCGATGCTGTCGGGTAACAGTCTTAGGCAAACTGGTCCCACTTATCGTGCCTCTGTTCACCAAGCAGCGAAACTGGTAGCAGCTCTCTTAAGGGTTGCAAGGGTAACTGTGGGCCTGGTGGAAAGTAATAGCAGGCTTTATGACTCATGTCACCTGCAGGCTGACTGCCAAGAACCGAGATCAGCTCCTGAACCCTGCACACTGTAATCGAGTATGGGCTACCTTTTTACTCAGTGCGAGTAACTGTGTAAAAGAAGCTCTTTAGACACAATTTGAGTAATGTGTTTTTGGTATGAGAAAGTCATAACAGTTTGAAATAATGAAATATATGTAAAAATGGGTGGCAGTAATAAGTCTGATGGTCATTTCTTGGATGACATAAGAAACACAATCCATGAGGAATTTAAGTAATGTGTAAAATAACACTGACTGCATTATGATGAGATACAGTTGAGTGACATTTTGGTAAATTTGAAAATTTTGAATTCAATTTAGTTATGGATTTTTAATTAGATAACTTATAGATGCATTGTTGTGGAGATATGCTTTCGTATTTTTTGTATGTTATCACTTAATGAGAACAATATTTCATTGCTCAGAAGCCCACTATTGGATGAAGAAAAGATGAAGTCCAGTGATTATGGCATCAGGAAGTCTTTGGGTTATACAATAAATTTTACCAAGCCCTCCCTATCTAGCTAACCCTGGTTCACAAGGAAAATGGCCAATAATAAACTTATGTGTGTGTGTTGTTATGCCCGTTTTCAGATATGGGATGTTCTTCTCAACGATGATAGGTCACCATATCCATCTTTTTATACCAACTGTACTGGATCAGTCAACTACTTCAACTATCTCCACTCATCCGTAAGCCAATAATAACTGTGCTTTGTTATATGTTCAGACTTGGAATGGCATATTTGACTACTTCACAAACTGTACTGGATCTTTTGATGTCTATAATTATCTCCGCTGCAAAGTAAGCATGATGCTGTTTTTTATTTGTTGTCAGACCTTATTTTAACTTATAGAATTATTTTCGGCTTAGTAGATGTTTGCATGCCTGATTATTTCCAGCTGATGTCTGCCGATGGCAACCGCACCGTAACCCGTGGTAACCCCTTCGAGTTATTGGTTAACTACTGCCGCACAAACATGCGGAAAAACTTTTTTAGCGAACGTGTTGTAAAACTTTGGAACAGTTTACCTCCAAGTATTGTGAATTTTTTTTCACTGGCAGCATTTAGAAATTCCTTAAATAAAGTCAGCCTTAGAATATATACTAAATATTAATGCTTTCAGCCTACTAATGTGCTTATTCCTATTGTATAACTGTCCTTTTATCCTTTAATCTTATTGTTTTATTTTGTATTATTGTTTATCATGCTTCTCCTTCAGTGCTTTGACGTTGTTGGTTGGGCAGCAGGAAGGGCATCCGGCCTGTAAAAAACTGAGTGGTGGGTTGCTGGCATCGTTATCTGTCTGGAGCTAGGTGCAGACTTGCATATGGCCTAGCTGATGCCACTGCCACTCACTGTCTCTTGCTTCAGTAAAATCCAGATTGGTTTTACCTTTCTGGTACCGGCTGACCTGGGTAGTCCTGGATAAAGGGCAATCAAACGGGTGTGTGTGTGTTATTGATTATCATGCATATGTTTATTGTATTGATTTTATCGGCATATAAGTGGCTTCCGCCCTTTGCTGCCGATGTTTAAATAAATATCTGAATATTTTTTGTTTCCATAGTTTCTATTTTTGAACATACATTACACACACACACACCTGTTTAACCGCCCCTTGTCCGGGACTACCCAGGTGAGCTAGTACCAGAAAGGTAAAACCAATCTGGATTTTACTGAAGCAAGAGACAATGAGTGGCAGTGGCATCAGCTGGGCCATATGCAAATCTGCACATCGCTCCAGACAGATAACCACGCCAGCACCCCACTGCTCAGTTTTTACAGGCCAGATGCCCTTCCAGCCGCCCAACCAACAGTGTCAAAGCACTGAAGGCAAGTTTGAACATACATTAATAAATTGGTAATACTACATTTGATTTCCAGTCCTCTGGAATGCATCCCTTTTTGTGATACCGTTGCTTAGATCTGTTAACCACTGAATTCTAATATTTCCAGTGGCTTGTATCATTTCTGGTACTAGTGCTGATAAGATGTGGCTTGTTATGCTTTTCCATCTACCACCTACCGGTACGTCAGAACAGTGGTAACTTCGTATGACCTAATGCAGTTCGCTGATGCCATATGTACACTTGAGAAAATCTTGTGATCTCAGTTATTTTTGGCCCTCATCACTGCACAATGTCCTAATTGTGGGTAATTCCTGTGCAAGGTTGCACCACCTGGCGAATATGATGGATTGATTGATCTTTGCTGTGGTGGTGATGCAGGCTGTTGCTGCCATTGCTCTAGCAACTTGGTACATTCTACCACATATTTTAGCCTCTCTCCAGTCCCTTTCTCATCCACAATTAACCTACCTGATGCTTTTTTCAAGTAGGTTGAACCTGTTATAATCTGCTTTTCTTTGTCTATCTATCTGGCTGTTTAGAGATCATGGCCACTGTCGTACTGTGAAGCAAATCATCACTTCATTGCAAAATCCTGTGCCACTATTAATATCCTAAATAAATATAGCACAGTATAGCAGCTGATCAGTTCAGGTTTTTTTGGGGGGACGCAATAGAGTAATTCCCAAAGGGAGGCGGGATTACACATTTGCGTGTTTGATTGATAGCTGTTTATTGTCTGCATTGTATGAGGAGCAGGGTCTGTGTAATGGTATGGTGTTCGTCCATCTGTCTGTCTCTCCAGTTGCAGCAGCAAAGGAGCAGCTTTAACACAGCCCAGTCGCAGGAAACTGGGCTGCAGTTGCACGGGGCCACAGCACGGCACTCAGCAGCAGATGCCAAGGGATGCGGCTGAACACAGACTTGTTTGTGTGTGATAAGATGCCGGAAGACACAGGCTACTATGGCAAGTGGCTGGCTCAGTCAGACATACGACACAGCATCCACGTCGGCAACTTGACCTACAACGACGGAAGCAAAGTGGAAGAGTATCTGTTGGCCGACATTATGCAGTCTGTCAAGCCGCAACTGACTGAAGCTATGAACTATTACAAGGTACTGTTGTAATTTCCAGTGCCGTTGATATGTCATTATGTTTATTTCGTACTGGCTTATGCGAGTTTGCCATTAAGTGGGTTGTTGTTCTATTAAAATGGGCATTCTGTTAACCTGGGAAATGAAGAATGCTTTGAACAGTTAGCCCTCAATAACTTTACATGTACACCGTGTCCCATAAAAAAAGGCAGACACCAAACTCATGGCAGTAACTTAGTCATAGCTTAACCAGTTTTCCCTAGGAAATTTGCAATAAAGTGATTATTGAAAATCCCACCACACCATATACGTGTGTGCACTACCTCGTCAAACATTAATATCCAAAAAAAACAATATCTCAAACTAATGTCATGATTAACAATAAATCACAAGGTAGTGTAGCTACAAGTTTCAGGTGTGGTGAAATTTTTCAGTAGCCATATTTTCACAAATTTATTGCTTAGTCTGCCTAAGAAAAATCTTTTTAAGTCGGTGAATATTTGGCAAAATTGCAGGGAGGAAGGTGGATTGCACATTGATGATCGTGAGCAAAAGCAGTTTACTGTGACGTTGATGACGCAGATGTGTATGGTCAATCATTCTGTGGGTTGTGCAATATGGACACTGTAAAAATACTTTTGTCAGTTAATTAAACTGTTTTTGCCTTCAGTGCTTTGACACTGTTGGTTGGGCGGCAGAAGGGCATCCGGCCTGTAAAAAACTGAGCGTTTGGGTGCTGGCATGGTTATCTGTCTGGAGCGAGGTGCAGACTTGCATATGGCCCATCGGATTCCACTGCCACTCATTGTCTCTTGCTTCAGTAAAATCCAGATTGGTTTTATCTTTGGGTGGTACCGGCTCACCCGGGTAGTCCCGGACAAAGGGCCGTTAAACGGGTGTGTGTGTGTGTCAGTTAATTAAATAATGCTCATGTCTCCAGACAGTACTTTTTCAATAACAATTTTTAAATGGTTGAATCTTACTTGACAGTTTGAGTCTTTTGTGCCAGATTGTTTCACTTATTTCATGAATGTAGTAATTTCTGGTGCCAAATATTTTCACAAGGTAGTGTGGCAACATATGCAAGATGTGATGGGATCTTTAATAATCGCTTTATTGCAAATTTCCTAGAGAATCTCATGGTCAAAGAATTTTAAAAATCGGTTGAGGTTCGACAGCTACTGCCTCTTTTTTGGGGGGCACAGTGTAGACGTGCCAGAATATACACCAGTAGAACTGGTATAACAGTGATTACTTTGAGACTCTGTAAAGTGGAGGCATAGTGCCTGATTTATTGGATGTCAGGTATAAGGGTATGGGATGCCCAGTGAGTAATGAGTTCTGTATCTTCATCATTTTTGTGTATGTCACTTATGACCATAATCTGGTTTTCCCTGTGGTGGCGTTTCTGTTTTATGGATAATATTGTGTTTGCACATAATGCCAGAACACGTGATGCAAAAGTGGCATGTAGTCAGAATGACTCAACGGGGGCAGCACAGATTTGACACACGCTGTGCTGACCAACCGGGGGTAGAATCGGACCGCAGGCGGAGTCTGATGCGTGTGATAGCCCTGTTATGTAGGTGATGATCTACAGTGGTCAGCTGGACGTGATAGTGGCTGCACCGCTGACTGAAGCGATGTTGCTGACCGTCCCGTGGAAGTACCAGGAGGAATACCTGCGAGTACCGCGACAAGTCTGGCGTGTTCGTCCGACTGACGTCGAGGTTGCAGGCTACGTTCGACGTGTCCATGACTTCTATCAGGTCGCTCATCTCGTCTTCATTATTACGCTGCATTGCCTTCATTGCTTTGACGCTGTTGGTTGGGCAGCAGGAAGGGCATCTGGCCTGTAAAAACTGCGAAGTGGGGTGCTGGTGTGGTTATCTATCCTGAGCGAGGTGCAGACTTGCTTATGGCACAGCTGATGTCGCTGCCACTCACTGTCTCTTGCTTCAGTAAAATCCAGATTGGTTTTACCTTTCTGGTACCGGCTCACCCGGATGTTTCCGGACAAAGGGCCGTTAAACGGGTGTGTGTGTGTGTGCGTGCGTGCGTGTGTGCATGCGGCTTATTTATTGCTTTACATGTTACGTGTCGTGTGGTCTTCGTGTCTGTCTGCACGTTGGACACACTGCAGAACCCTGTAGAAACGCCTGAACCGATCAATACGCCGTTTGGGAGAGAGATCAGGAACCATGTATTAGCTGGGATGCATGTTGGCGCCACCTGGCATATACACTTTAACGATTTGTGCACACTGCGCAGTGGCGATGTGGCCTTGTGTCAGTGACCACCTGTTACGATTATTCTAAACGTGTGTAACGAGTTACGAGAGACTTGAAACAGTCGACATGGTTACAACAGTGCAGTGAAATAGGTTGAGATGGTGTGGAGATGTTTTAAGAAATTATGAGAACGATTGGGTGAAAGTGCACGGATTACGAAGTGGGGAGTGTAAGACCTAGAGGTGGAAGAAGAAAACTTGGAGTGTGGTTGTGAAAAAAGACAGTCGGACCCAACAACCAACAAGGCTTGGTTTGGTTTGGTTTGAGTAGAGTTTAACGCCCCACTCGACACAGTATAGGTCATTTCGGAGGCGTACCAACAAGGCATATACCGTGGACCACACACCCGTTTACCCGTTTAATGGCCCTTTGTCCAGGACTGCCCGGGTGAGCCGGTACCAGAAACAACAACAACAACGACCGTTTAACGGCCTTTGATCCGGGACAACCCGGGTAGGCCGGTACCAGAAGGAACTTTCACCCACTCACACCTATCCGAATCAACGTGCTTCCTTTA
>Ga0126329_10000159_pt1 | contig 13612 bp, 6 predicted proteins | sample InaspJWI85metaG_FD_104915 | JGI IMG/M metagenome (GOLD analysis project Ga0126329, IMG submission 104915) | Marine gutless worms symbiont microbial communities from Oahu, Hawaii - Inanidrilus sp. 2 OAHU.JWI-85 metaG | ecosystem: Host-associated > Annelida > Digestive system > Unclassified...
CGGCGTCGCCACCTGGGAAGTTACTGTAAGCGCCGGAAAAGTAGTCCCGTGCCTCCATTGGCCTGCAACTGGTATTACTGCGCACAGTTTACAGCCAAACCCAAGGCTGCGTGTGCACTGCGCTTCAGCTGGGCGGCGACGTCGAGCAACCTTGACTTATGAGCAAATATGACGTCATCCATAAAACTGGAAGTACATAACGTATCACTACGCCGCCAGAGGAGGAACGAGCCACGCCATATGTAACACGCACAAAGATTTTGGTGAAGATCGGACGTGTAGTTCCGAAGATATGATCGTGGACATACAAATAGACACGCACACAGACACGCTCATCACAATACTCCGCCTCCCTATCGGGGGCGGAGTAGTTAACGGAAACAGTTATCATTTTTGAAATAGTTCACCTTACGCAGCATACTGCACGAGCACTACGGCCTAATTATGACGATGTGCGGCTGGCAAAGTAGCATTATCATCAACTAGCAAGTTGCATCATCGAAGAACTATGCAAGCGACAGGAAGAGAACGACATCACGTTCACGACGGACATATACATAGGGTGAAGTGACGTCACAGACTCTATGGTCACGATGCGATCGCCATTTTGTGGGCATAACGTGGCATAATGTTAGGAATTAAGCGGTGAAGATTTATCGTGTTACTGATATATTAACTGAATCAGTTTAGTGTAAGAAAATGCCCGCATGATCATTAACTTACCAGCAAAGCACATTTAAGCAATATCACAGTCACAAACATTCTCAGCTTTTTACCTACAAGATGGCGGCGAAAACGGTTGGCACAGATATGAAACGAAAAATTACGTCACTGTCACCCTACATATTGCAGTCCGAGACGGATTGTCACAAATGACGTCGTAGTTCGTTGAAGTTGAACGACCTGTGCAAAGTATCGGTGACGAAGATGCCTTCGTCGGTCAGACGCAAGTCGACGTGCGTGCTCCTCGACGTCAGAGGCTGCCCGTCGAACAGCTCGTCGACGGCGGCCATTACTGCTTCCGGTCCACTCAGCGTGCCCGTGTCGACCGCGCCGACGTACAGAGCTTGAACAGTCCAGCTGCTAACGTCGTCCGGGCTTCGACTTGCCGCCACGCCGACAGCTGTCGCAACTGTATACGACGACAGCAGGTTGCAGTGATAACAAGTAGCTACAGTACTGACAGCGAAAGGCCGCATCGCTGATGCCACTCACAGAATAAGTTTGAAAATATCGACCGCACACCGGATACACCGGATATTCTCTATACTTCACAATGGGCCTGGAGCTGCCCTCAAAATTGCTCTTTTGCCTGTGCACCAAATGCATGGTTTCTTGTCCCACCCGAATCCATACCCTCTCATGGCACCTCGATCAGTTCAGCTGTATTTGCAGGGCTGACGGTTTTGATCAACAGACACACAGACCAAGCTACATCTGTAACACTGTAACAACTCTTTATTGTTGCACAATATACTACAGTAAGTAGCAACGAAGTAGTTTAGCCATTTCATTACAAAATGGAGACGGTATTTACCGAGCGAAGTTGTCGGAAGTCGCAGTCTACAAGGCAGAGCTCCCACTGTCGTCAGGTGATGATGGATGAACGCTTCCAGGCTCGCTGTACAAACCGTCAATGTCAGTGTCAATCAAACATTTTTAACGTGGCTATAATAGCAGAACTAATACGAAGTCCACGAATGCGCAATAGTCATAGAACTATGTTACGAAAAGACTGACGAAAAACGAATGTTTTAAGACGTTGACGGAAGACGGGCAGAGACGGGGATGATTGGATGTCAGCTGGCAATGAGTTCCAGAGGAGCGATGCAGCGACTGGAAATGTGCGTCGACCGTTGTAAGCAACATCTTCGTATTAACCATAAGTAAAACGAATAATAACAAAGCAGTGGTGCATTGCAGGCTTCGCCCCCGGAACCCCTTTCACGACGCATTCGTGTAGTCTGGCGCCCACCGTCGTCTAGGACACGACACAGCAAATGCGACGCAGCAGGGACGTTATCCTGCGCACGACAACGCAATGACGCCACTCGCTGCAGCAGTATCGACTATCGACATGCCTCCGTGACCTAGAACTATTATGTGCAAATATGAGGCCATGCACATAACCGGAAGTACATAACGTATCGCAACGCCGCCAGAGGAAGACCGAGCCACGGCCATAGGTAACAAGCACAAAAATTTGACAAAGATCGAACATGTAGGTCCGGAGATATGCTCGCGGATAGACAGACATTGGATACTTCCTTCACGGCGTTGTTTTTGTTCTTCTGAATTTGCATCTTGGGGATTACAGTCTGTTAACTTTAACGGCTTACAACTCGAAACCTCTTCCACCTAGCCTTAAGGTCACCAAAGAACACTCATAGCAAGTCGTGCCTTGCGAGTTGATCTGTATCGTCGGCTTAATTTGCTGCTCCGATAACCGGAAGTGCAAGAATCGTGTTTCGGTACCTTCAATCTGAAGTTCTGATTTGGGCAGTCGGCGACGAGGCTATTACCCGCATTCGGGTCTTGCTAACTGACGATAACTGCAACGGCGTCGTGATGTTATTAGCAGAATAATATTGTCGTACGTTACCGTGCTTGGTTCGCGTCTTGCAGTGACCACGTATCTGTACGCTGCCGTCGGTGGACTTGTCCAACAGGAAGTGACGCACCTGGCGAGATTGGCTAGGTCTACCTGTAGTACCAACAGGTGTCGGAATAAACACGTTGCGAGTAGTAACAGTGACCACAATACTATTTTATTTATGCTTTAACTGACTACAAATAAATAAATAAATAAAATCTGTGTGGGTTTTAAATGTTTACTATACTGAATTATTTAGTGTGTTGCAGCCGTGTTGCATTCATAAGAGTAATAACATTAAAACGAAAATCAAAAATGTTTTAAAAAGTAAAAATATGACAAAAATAGAAAGTCTGTTTATCGAACGCGGTTCTCGTGCAATTTTAAACATCTGCAACGTTTTAAAATAAAAAACGTTGGCAAAATAATGTGGCATAAATAAAATTAAGAAGAGTTTTTGACATGCACTTGCGTCCAGAAATTGTTAAGGCGTGTTCACAGCAGATGAACTGAACTGAACTCCAGCGAACTGCAGCCATTCAACGTCGTGACGCAGACGCGCGTGACCAATACTGTCCGAATTCCACTAGGCGGGTCCAACCGAACTTTGTCAGAGATCTGGGTCTCTCCGACTTGGGTCTCCGACAAGTCCGCGGACTTTGTCTGGTCGGGTCCGGCCCAGTCCGGTCCGTGCCATGTAGTAGAATTTGGCACTAATTGAGTTAACCTGTTGCAGGTCAGTTCAGTTCATTTATTCCGCTGTGAATAATAATAATAGCCATGACAATGTTTATGGTGCTGTCATCGTGACCAAAGTCATTGCGAAAGTTCACCCGGTTCATCTGATGAATGTAGACTGAGCGCCGGGTGGCCGCCAACCCTCAGACCAAGCCAATCGACTTGGGCTGTGAGTCCGCTGTGAACCCCCCTTTATGCAGCCCTTGCCGCATGGGCAGATCCTGCCCATCATGTTGGGAGGGCCAAGCCTCATATTTTGGGCCAGGGGCGAGGCCCGAAGCCCAAGGCCCAAAGGGCCGAGAGCGGGCGGTGTTCTTGGGCAGGGGGAGACCCAGCCCCCTCCCCACCAGTTAGGATATCTAGGGAGCGCTGTAAGCTCCCCCAGCGCAGTCCGGGGCGGAGCCCTGACCGCTAGAAGGTTTTCCATCATTCTAAGAGGCGTCAGATGGCCTCTACTGGAACTTGTTGGGGGCCATGTTTGGGGGCCATGGCCCCCTTAAATCCGCCCATGCCTCACCGCGTGAATGCGGCTTGGCGTCGGACGGTGGAACTGTGACGGCGAGAGCGTACGAGCCGGGATACGAGCGACTGTTGCGTACCACGAACGACCCGACGTCGCCGTGCTCCAGCAGTGTCGCGGCTACAAGCATTCACCGGGAACAATCACGGCAACCAACAGGTGCGAGTTATAGGATGCAGTGCTAGTTAGGAAACATAACTAGCAAAAGTATAGTCTCAGCACACCTATTCACACGAGCTGCAGTTTGCGAACTACGTGACCCAGTTCGCTGCACCTGCAGCCAATCAGTACAAAGTAGGTCGATGTGATTGCGGTTGCATGATGCAGGACTGTGCGCTAGAACAATTGAACGCTTGAGTCGACTAATCTGTAGCGTTATGATGACACTTTAAGATAATAGCAGAATACACACTGGTATTTTGTATATGACTTCGCCTGCAGTTTCGTCGTCTGATACGTGTGTCGATGAGTTTAGAAGACAGCTGACTCTGCTGACAGTCCACTCACCTTCATCGTTAGACAGCCGAGGCAGATACCATCGATGCCGTGTGCGCTGGACCCGCAACGCTGTCTGAACGTCAGCCGGACTACGATTGACTACTACAACAACGTCAAAATACATTTCGTTCCATATCTATGCCAGTTGATTTTTACCGCCATCTTGCAGGTAAAAACTCTAATGAACGCTTGTAACTGTGATTGCGCTTAAATGCGCTTTATTCGTTTAAGTCAGTGCTCATATGGACATTTTCCTAAGCAGACTGATTTAATTTTATTTGAATAACACGATAATTATGTCTTCGTCATTTTACTCAACGCGTTATATCATGTTATACCCACAAAATGGCGATCGTATCGCGACCATAGACTCTGTGACGTCACTGGACCTTATGTATACTGCTGATACACGCCGGCGGCGCTAGTATACAATCATGACGCTTACATACTACGGCTACTTTTACTCAGCGGCTCAGCTCCCGGCAATGGCTGACGCTCAACGCGCTCGCCATATCCCACATCATCTATTATTTCCGCAAAATCACTATAGATCCCGGATAAAACCCCAGTTCAGATAACATTATAAGACAAGTATTTAAATCTTAGCAGGGGAAACACAGTCGACTTTATTAGTATAATGTAACCCGAGTAACTCTGGACTGCCAGCAAGCTAGGGGTGTAACGAAAGAGGGCGAGATTACGAGGGGAGCGGGCGTGGCGTGGTTGCGGTAGATATCTCTTACAAATATGGCAAGTTGAGCTTTTGTAACAGACTGTGATTGCCTTCACGGTCCGCCACTGTTTTCACTGCCGTTTGTCTGTTGGCGGCGTGACGTCGCTGGACGCACGAACGAAGTTACCCTGCGTCGGGTCTGGCTAGTACTGGGATGGGTGACCGTCTTCAGGCGTGTGTACCATCTCGGCATGTAACCAGCCAACTAAGTCAACTCAGCCTTGCATTCCACCAGGGTCGCTTAATCGAGTACCAGCTTCAGCTGGGGTGAGGGCGGGAATGTCTCCTCTGCCGGGAGGTGTGTGATCCCATATGGCATGTGAGTTCCAGTAGCGGTGATCGAGGCCAGTTGCAAACTGCTATACTCCATTTACCTTTACGTTGACTACAGTCGACAACTGCAGAGTCTGCTGAGAGCACGGGACAGTGACTGCAGGATGTAGGAGCGACCGCCGGCACTGACGTTTCTTCTCTGCCTACGTCTGCTGCGTTACATGCAAATGATAAATGATAGTACACTGTGGCAGTCCGTTATCGTGCCGTTTGCGACCTAACCGAGTAGCATAGAAAGTCGTAGATTGAGTTCAGTTAATTAACGGAATGTTAATGAAAACGATTTAATGGCGTAATTAGACGTTGCTAAAATTCCGTTAATTTGTCGACACTTTTAAACAAGCTAAAACGACGTATGCGTAGGGTGACAGTGACGCAATTTTGTTCCATATCTATGCCAGTTGCTTTTTGCCGCCATCTTGTAGGTAAAAACTCCGATAAATGTCTGTCACTGTGACAGCGCTTAAATACGCTTTGTTGGTAAGTCGGTGATCATATGGACATTTTCTTAAACTAACTGATTCAATTTTATTTGAATAACACGATAAATCTTCGCCATTTAACTCAACGCATTATATCGTGTTATACCCACGGTAGCCCAATGGTTAGCGTGCAGGACTCAGGCACAGAAGGGCCTGGGTTCAAATCGCAGCCGCGACGCTGTCGGGTAACAGTCATAGGCAAACTGTTCACACCCAATCGTGCCTCTGTTCACCAAGCAGCGAAACTGGTATCAACCCTCTTAAGGGTAACTGCCGGCCTGCAGAAAGTAATGGGAGCCTACCGTCGGGTTTATGACTGACGTCACCTGCAAGCTGACTGCCAAGAACCGGTATCAGCTCCGGAACCCTACGCTTGGTAATCCAGTATGCGCTACCTTTACCTTTTTTACCCACAAAATGGCGATCGTATCGTGACTACAGATTCTGTGACGTCACTTCACGCTATGTAAATGTCACCCTGTTAGTGCATTATTATGTACCGTGCCAGTGAGTACAGGGCGAGTCAAGGCGATCGTCGTGAAGACTGCCCGCGGCCAGCAGCGACTTGTTCGGTATCTGCGACAGAGTCGTCGTAGCAGAATCATCGCCGTAATTCTGACCGGCATCTCGCTGGGTTCGTCTTGCACTGCCGACACGTTCAGGTCTCGAGTCGAGTGAGTGTCGATGCCGCGCGGTGTCGCCGTGCGGCGCGATGCTGTCGACGTCGGTGGCCGGCAGCGTCGTGTGCGGTCCGCGGCGCTGACGCAGGTGCGCCGTGGCCGCCCGGTAGCACCGCTCGCACTCCAGCGTCTCCACGCCGCGCCCGATCGGCTCCAGACCGACCGTCTCGTCGGTCGGCGTCACGCCGGCCGAGTGCGCTCGAGCACGGAAGGAAGCCGGCAACGTGCGGGATCTGTGGCCCTCACACGACGATTGCCGCAGGCGCCGTGGCACCGTCAGCGACCGGACGTCGCCCGGACGTCGTGGTCCCGCCCCCGACGTCGAGCAACCAGCACCGGCGCTCCGCTCTCTCCAGCGCGTCGAACTCAGCGACAGAAAGCCGTGCGGCGTCGTCAAGTTCCACTCGAGCCGGCCCGGTTCGCTGCAGTCGTCGCAGTTCGTGAGCGACCGGTAGCGGCGCACGGTACTTCCGCTCCACGTGGCGTAACGACGACCATCATCGCGGCGGCCGGTTCGTCGACTTCCGGTAGACGTTCTCTCGCACGACCGCGATCGTGACTCGAACTTTCCGCGCCGATTTCGACCGGCGGCAGCCGGCTGGCGGAGTCCCGTGTCGCCGTCGTGTGTTGACCGTGATGAGGTAGCGCCGCCGCGAAAATCCTCGGACGCGGAAGACCGAGTTGGGTGGTGGTGCGATGCGCTCGTTGCCGCCAACTGTGGCCGGTGACTACGGCGAAATTCGCGGCGGTCTTCGGTAGCTGATGGGTGTTGCCACTGCTGCAGTGGTGAAGCGCTTGCTGGTTGCGGCGGATGACGACGTCGACGGCGCGGCCGATGTCTCGACTCCTCGGTCGATAGCTCGCAGTCGGTGAAGTAACCTTGACTGCCGGTCGACGTCGAGTTGGCGCTGCGTAGCGTCGACGTACGACTGTACGCCGAGCTGCTGTGGTATGCGTGCCGCAGCCCGTCCGGCTCCTGCTGCTGATGATTACTCTGAGAACGACAGGGCAGTGACTGGGGTACGCCGAGCGTGCCCGGTCGACCGTCTGCGAGTTGAGCTGGCTGGAGTAGCGGGAGCGTCGACGACGATCGGTCCTCCGACATTCGACGTTCTCTCTCGTCCGTCCACTGGTCGTTGTACGGCGTTCGACTGCGGTACTTCTGAGGTCTGGCGGCGAACGGACCGAGCCGCACGCTGATCGTCGGCCGCTCCAGGCCAGACGGTAACGGCGGCGGCAGTGACGCATGCAGACCGTGCTGCTGCTGGTGGTGGTGATGACTCTGACGATGTTGGTTCCGGTAGCACTGATGCTGAGGACGCCCAACCACGGCGACGTTCCACGGTCGATCTCCGTCATCCACGATCGCCAGCTGAGCTCGCCGAGGTAGCGGCAGCGTTGACGATGCCCGGTCTGCCGACACCCAGCGTTCTCTCTCGTCCGTCCTCGGCTCGATGTGCAAAGTTGGACTGCGGCACTGCTGAAGACTGGCGCACGGACAGCTGCTCGGCCGCGCCAGGCCGGGTCGTAACCGCGGCGGCAGTGACGCGTACTCACCGTGACGCCGCTGCTGCGGAGCCTGACATCGACCTCGGATGACGTCGGGTGACGTCACGACTTCCGGTGACGTCATCTCACCGCGACGCGTTGTTGTCAGTCCCACCTGACGTCTGCCGCGCCTCAACGAGTCCATCGTGGTGCCACCGACCCCGCTAAATCAGAATCACGGTGATACTGCTGTTTTATTTTAGGCTATATCAAATCGGCACGATTGAAAATAGGTGTAATTAACAATTGCCCCGAAAACCTACATCAATGACCTACGAAACAGCGACTGCAATCCACTACACTGATACGCATTTACAAGTCACCTTTTCGATTGCATGCTACAACATTTGCCACAAGGCTACATGAGGCATCAATACCAAGATAATTCTAGAGTGGCTATCCTATATGCAGTAGTAAATAAACTAACTATAATAATCTAAGGTTCTTTCTAATTGCAAACACGCACAAAATACAATTATATTATGTGTATAACGATAGTTACCTTGTTGGCTGGAGTAATCAGGTATCTCTATATACTGTATACGCGAGGACAGTTATTGAGTGAATGATTTTGTCTGCTGTGTGTGTGAAGTTGCAGGCAGTTGATGCCAAGTGCGGATTTTGTATACACATCGCACTGTCAACGTGACACTATTATTGCCACAGGCACAAACGAAGCCGTGCCAACCACACGCCAGTTGACCTATCGCAATTTACCGCTCTCCATGGGCGAATGCAGGAGGGTTCCTCAGCGGATCTGGGATTGAAAATGCCCCAGTGGCGTTGAGGGGCAGAGCCCGATGCACGATCTGGGAACAAAATCTTCCAAAACCTGGTGATCCTCTGCAAATTATACGTTTTATACTACAACGATGTGCTCTGAAAGGAAACAAAACGATATTTTTGACAACTTGAGCATTATAGGTGGCGGTTTTATACAGCGATTGTAAGCGCGAGAAGTTCTGCAGAGCAAAAGAACCCCCTGGATCCACCACTGCTATCTACCCGGTGATCATCATCTGCCGACGGCTAAAAAGCCAACTCTCCATAGCCTACCCACCGTGCATAGTTTAGTGCTTAAAAGTTTTGCACGTAATCGACTGAAGCTGAACTTACGTGTAATCGCGAGAAAATAAGGCGAAATCATCTTGACACACCCTGTTATTAGCTGTCTGTCTGCGGTAGATAATCATATTCTACAAATACGATACGATACGATACGACATGTTATAATAACGTGCGCTCGAAAGCCGACATGAGTCAGCTTAATCTACCGCACGGAAACGACAATTAAAAAGTGTAAAAGAGAAAAACTAAAAATTAAAGACGGATATGCTCTGAAGTAACGGTAAAAGTCCGGGGAATCATCTAGTCAGTCCTGAAGAAGACAAAAAGCTCAGCTATCGCCGAGGGACCGCGAGGTGTGTCGTGTCAGTTGAAATCTTGCCAATTGCCATGCAACAGTGCAGTACGACAAGTCCTGAACAAATCGAAGTGATGAAGTTGGAGGGTTAAGGTGGGCCGATGTGTAGTAAACATGTGCACTCAGCCGTGACGCGTGTGAGTCGCTTTCATTGTCTTATAGGTGTCATAAACAAACCGACGACGGTCGAGTTGTGTATATCACCTGTCAACCGACGACTTGCTGTGGCGAAATTCTCTAAGTCCACAATGTAGAAATTGCTCACGTGACCCTGACCACGCCCACTTAGGGAACACTCACTCATCACAAGAATAAAACTTCGCATGGCCGACCCGTGTACAAAATTTGAAGTCTCTAGCGTTAGCCGTTGCGGAGATTTTACATGGGGTGTAAAATTCTAAAACGGTTCAGCTGACCCTGACCACGCCCATTTCAGGGAAGATTTTTCATCGGCAGGGTGGGACTTGCTATGGTAAGTCGATGTACCAAATTTGAAGTCTCTAGGTTCACCCGTTACGAAGCTATGAATGGCGATGCAAAATGCAGAAAATGGGGTGGTTTGGGGCGGTTAGGGGCACCCAATGTCATCGGTAATGTCACCATTTGATAGAGCGCATACGACTTGCTATTTAACTTCAATAGAAACCATGCGTCTATCTTGTACCGTTTTCGAGATATAGCCGGTTATTTGTCGAAAGTCGCCGATTTTGACCCACCCCACCTGCATTTGGCGCCCCCGTAGGGGGTGAACCCGGTCGAATTTCGCGGAGATCTTTGGCGTCAGAAAACTAGAGTCCCTGGGCTATCGTGCGGTGTTGTTTATGTGATCCTCGTTTAGCCGTTTTAGTAGAACTCCGACCTGTGACGGACGGACAGACAGACGGACAGACGGTGACACAGAGCCATGGCTAGTACCGCGGATGCATAGTATCGCGAGGTAAAAAGGAAAGGCTGCAGTGTGAAGGATTTGCAGAAAAGGGAGGTCTTAAGCCTGGTATGAAAGAGTGAGTGGGTGATGGAAAACTGTTGGCAGCATAAATGTGAACACAAATGACAATATGGGATAAAATGCTATGCCGCTATTAGCTAGACCTACACGTTTTAATCCCGCGCGAGCCTGCGTGTATGCCAGCGAGGTAGCTGTCACCCGGTGCCTGTCTGTGTCGGACACAAGCCGCAGTTCTGTCTAAACGGCTGGAAGGATCGACCTCGTATTTGACGTGCAGGCTTCCTTCAACCCATCCTACACTGTTTCCCGGGCAAATCCGGATATCTTCAAATATAAGAGTACTTCCCTCTGAAACGTTGTCACCATCAACTCTGCATTTACAGAATTTCACCACCGCACGTCGACGTCGACGGTCACAACGTGTTGTCGACGTTCGACAGCTCGGTGTGATAAACTGGTGACAATACTCGCGATTTCGACCGACGACGTTGGCCAGTTTATCACACTGAGCGTCCACTGGTGTGTCGCCTACATCACGATGCGTCGCAAAAGTTCACCTGCGAGGCTGCGACAGCTGATACTTGTATCCACCACCGTCAGTCAATTTGTGGATCGTATTACTGAAACCATTAGGCCTATGTTTTAACGGTGCGTTCCATTGTTTCATGCAAAAATGTAAAGTGGTATTGCTAATTTTGGCCAATAAGGTAAAGAGTAGACAGTTATTTTCTATCCAAGTCTGTGGTCAGCTTCCTACGTCAGCTGACGTGCCACTCGCCGCTGTGCTGCAACGCGGCTGCAATCGATCGATACAATTATCTCCTGGCTGTCGGGCCCACAGCAGCAAACCCGCAAAGCGACGCCCGACAGTTGCATAGACCCTACTCCGCATACTATGCGGGCAGTGCCAATTACCTGGGCTGTCGTTGGTCTTGTATAACGCCGGTGATTGACAAAGCACGCAGTAATCTAGCACTACTTTTGTTTCTTGAAAAAATGTATGAACAATTCGGGAATATACAGTAGCGTTCTTACTGTGGCCGTCCATCGACAGCCACCAGTGGCGGTTCAGTTTTATTTCAAATAATAAAATTCACATATTTGTTAAGTATTTGAACTATTTTAGCTTGAAAGCGTACCACTTATTATTTAACACAATATAAAAAATACAGTACAATCGAACATTAACACCAAAACGACAAACATGTGGTAAAATACACGCAATAAAATGATGGGTAAAATATTCAACAATAAATACTGATAAAAGCGTTTTACAACTATTTGTTACAATAAAAACACACTAATAGGCATACGCAACAGACTGTTTGTAGCATATAGATTAAGCTGACTCATGTCGGCTTTCGAGCGCACGTTAAAATAGTATCACGTATCGTAGTATGGAATCCATAAACGAATAATACTAATTACGAAAGTTACTTCAGCAATTTTTTGCGACAATAGGCCTATATGGTCTGGCTTTCAATCAGAGCCAAAGTTTGGCGCCACTGCACTTATCTTACGGCGGCGTTTACCGTCGCGTGCGTTACTATCATAAATTTACAATATACATAATGATATGACAGCATCAATGATTCTAATAGTAATAAAAAAATGAACGATTTCTTTACCTGAACATGGTAATAACTAGGCTTACATTGGAAGTCGTTACGACGCAAAATCTATACTATTATTAAGCGCAGAAGGGAGGCATGGAATGTGTCAGGGAAGGAAATGACGCCAAAGCAACAATGACGTCATAGTGTTGCTATGACGTCACGGTTGCCGCTGCTGTGGCGAGCGGGCGGATCGCGCTGTGCCCCACGGCGGAAGGCGCGATCGTTGCAGAGGAAGCGAGCTAATGTGATTAAAATGCGCATCCGACTTGGCAGTTAACTTCAAATAGTTGGGAGATAAATCTATATATTCGATGAGAGAAAAGCATGATAGCTTCGGACTTCAATCAATCAATCAATCAATCAAACAATCAACAATCAAGAGCTTTAGAGTGGTCCAAGTGGTAAAATCATTTTAGGACAAGAGTGTAGGATTTTCAATGATAATTTCATGGAAGGAAGCAGAGAACAAAAACGTTTTCAGACGTCGACGAAAAGTCGAAAGAGATTTTTGCCGTCGTTTAGACGGCCAGTTTCATGAGCGTTTTCTTTTCTGATCGCTTTTTGCACTGTTTTATTACACTGTTTTTGGTTTCTCAAAAATAAATCGATTGACTGCTTGATGTGTGCCTTCAGTGCCTCGATGCTGTTGGCTGCGCGGCAGGAAGGGCATCCGCCCTGTAAAAACTGAGTGGTGGGGTGCTGGCGTGGGTATCTGTTGTCTGAAGCGAGGTGCAGACTTGCATATAGGCCAACAGATGCAACTGCCACTCACTGTCTCTTGCTTCGGTAAAATCCGGACTGGTTTTACCTTTCTGGTACCGGGTAGTCCCGGACAAAGGGCCGTTAAATGGGTGTGTGTGTGTGTGTGTGTGACTGACTGACGACTCTATGACGTAGCTCGTTTGGAACTGGGCACCTCGGGCGCCAGTTCGGCGAGCTTATTGGGCTCGACGGCTCCAGCCAGGACCCAGACGACGTCATCGGGCCACGCGTACCAGGCCGTCAGGTCGAGCTTCCTCAACGGCGGGTCGGCGATGCCGTACGGCAGGTAGCTGCGAGCGGCGAGCGTGTCGACGAGGCGCTGGACGAGTCGCTTGTCGGGCGTGTCGTCGACGTCGGCGCCATACAGCCGACGCACGCCGACCCACTCCATGAACACGTACGACACTCGTACGTCGGCCAGCAGGCGCGACGCGTGTACGAACGCGCGGTGCTCGTAGCCCTCGATGTCTATCTTCATCACCGCCGACTCGAAGTTCGTCACCTGCAGCAGCAGCTGAGATTACATGTCTGTATCTTTATTCACAATACTGGCTGCAGTAGAGTGGCTAGGTAGCCGAGTGGTTAGCGTGCTGGACTCAGGCGCAGAAGGGCCTAGGTTCAAATCGCAGTCGCGACGCTGTCGGGTAACAGTCTTAGGCAAACTGTTCACACCCATCGTGCCTCTGTTCACCAAGCAGCGAAATTGGTAGCAGCCCTCTTAAGGGTTGCGAGGGTAA
>Ga0126329_10000160_pt1 | contig 13601 bp, 12 predicted proteins | sample InaspJWI85metaG_FD_104915 | JGI IMG/M metagenome (GOLD analysis project Ga0126329, IMG submission 104915) | Marine gutless worms symbiont microbial communities from Oahu, Hawaii - Inanidrilus sp. 2 OAHU.JWI-85 metaG | ecosystem: Host-associated > Annelida > Digestive system > Unclassified...
AAACGTTGCGTTTTGCCCCGGTACCTTTCATGGCTGTGCTCTGATTTTTTAAGTGAACGTTGCAGCTCTACTTGCTAAATTTGACTAAAGGGGCTAAATTTGCCGGCTCCGTTGGACATCCAGTGACCAAAATGCTTTCAGCTTTAGGGGGCTTTGCCCCCCTAACCAGGGGTCTGCCCCTGGACCCCGCTGGGGGCTCTGCCCCAGACCCCCAGTATAGGCTCGTGCTCCGCACCACTGACCCCTTCCGCCGCCTATGAGTTCAACTGAACTTTGCCCCAGTACCTCAAACCGAAAGTCGGCGCCTATGGTTAATATGGCACAGATAATAAATGTAAAAGATAACATGATACCTCAGCAGAATGTAACTTGCTGTCGAGCTCATCATCCGTAAGTAGTGACTGATCACCAACTCTAAGAGCATCAAGACGAGATCTTAGCTGGTCAAGCCTGTCAGAGATGTCACTGATTGACTGCTGGTACTGCTGCTGGCGACGCAATGTCTCACTGAACTCTTCTCTCCATCTCTCCAACTGAAACACACCCACAGTGTGCTGACTGAGTTGAAGTTTTACATTGCGCTCTACAAATAGGTCATTTTTGGAGATGTTCTTCTCAGACAATCTACATACTTTGTGCTATTCATTTCTCACATGGATGACATGAAAATACGGAACCATGGAAAAGTTAAAGCACAATCAAATCTACTACTAATAGAATATGTCACAGAAGCACTGTTACCTGTTTAAGAAAAAGCAAAAGCAAAGTTGCCTACTTCACTCAGACACTCGCTCACTGTCAAAAGGAGTTTCAAACTGGACTGTTTGACATTTAAAATTAAAAACACATCAAAACAGTTAACGAAAAGTCTTGTTAAGGCATGACAATACAGCAATTATATGCACAAAGCAAAAAGTACGTTTTAGCTTCGTTGTTGCAGTGTTATAAACTATAGCACAATCTCATAACTATAAGCAGAAGGAATGCATAAAATTAAAAAAATAGTATTATAAGTGACTTCATGACCTACTGTAATAATTGCAAAAACCAGTAGATTCTGTGTTAGAGATGAACAAATTCTGATTATGAAACTGGCTAAAGTGTCAACTGAGCAACAGCAAAGTATTAATAACACAGCAAAAATGAAGAAGGTTAACAACAGCGAACAGATACAGAGTATCTATTATGTTCTCATGCTATGCTGAGTAAACACTAGAACAGTGAAATGCTAAATGAACACCAAGTCATACTAAGCCAGCAGTATGTTGCTACAACTGTGAGTTTGTTAGTTTGTATTTAGCAGCATAAGCAGCAACTTAAGTGAGTTAGTGGGTAAGTAACTTATTAACAGCAAATCAAAACACAAAAGCAACAGAAAGCAGCAAACCTCTAAAGCCAGTGTCTAAACAGCTGCATGCAACATGCAATTTAAACAATAGAGTGAAATAACAACCAAAAGCTGTACAACAAAACTGCACAAAGACATCAATCTCACACAATCAACATGCAAGAAACCAGGCAACATGCTAGACGCATTCCTAAGGATGCCACACTGAATGCATGAGTATGTCGGCAATAAAGCGTGCAAGTATGAGTGCCGTTATCAACCATCACCACAGTCGCTTGCAGCTGAGCATACCTGACTCTGAGTTGACTCAGCATCTGAACTGGCTGGCTGCCACTCCATGGAAACAAGGAAGGGACTAGCTGGATACGAGGTGGGAATGCCTCTCGGATCAACTATCTCCACCTCAGGGACAATAATATGACCTGTTTTATCATCAAAGCCTTGTTCTGAACATGAGTCACGTTCTGGAAGATATATGTTCCCAAGTGATGCACCAGTGTGCTCAGGCTTGCTAGGCTCAGCCTGCATATCCTCCAAGACACTGTCAACATTAACTTTATCAGAATCTGTTTTCAAGCTACTATCCGGACGTAGTACATCCATAAAATCTTCATCAGCATCTGTATATAAAGTCTCTGCAGAAGACGAATAATCCTCAAGATAAATACTCTCAGAAGAGCTGTCACTGACTTCCAATTCATTTGCAGGTTGCAATAGGATATTGGGAAAACTGCTAATATCGGAAAGACGTTCAGTGTAAGGTAGCACACTGTCATACTCGTCACTCCATAGAGTGTGAATAAGAGAAGTGTCTATGGAATGTGAACGTGATGAGTAATCATCATCGTCAGTCCAAACAGTCTGCGTTGCAGCTATTACAAGACCAACTGGTGTTATAGACGTTTGTGCTCCGGCTGCTGAAATAATGTCCACCGATGTCTGTGTCCCTACCACAGCCAAGTTGACAGGAGTTGTGCAAGTTTCATCCTCAACTGTCGTCACCTCATATCCCAGTCGCCGAGTTTCAATGCCTTCAAGCTCAACTGGATCTGTAGAAGTCTGTGCTTCAGATGTTGAAACAAGGTCCTTATCCAGTGATGTCCGTCTGTCGATCACAGCCACCTCTATGGGAGTAGTACACGTTTCTGCCTCCACCATTAACTTATCAGCTTCATGCTCCATGGTCTGTGTGTGAATGCTTACAAGATCAACTGGCACTGTGGACGTCTGTGCTTCAGTTGTGGAAGATATATCAGATGGCAATGTCTGTGTCTCAACTGCTGCCACATCTACAGTTGCTAAAGTATGCACGTCTGCTGTGGCAACCTGATATGCAGTTCCACATGGTTCAGCAAACGTTTCACGGCCGCCAGTCTGAGTTTCTGCTGTGGATAAACTAATGGAATCAACGTCATCTGTCTGTGATGCAGTGCTCAATGAATTCACCCTATCGACACCTTCAGATATACTAATCACCGTATCAGTTGTATCTTCATCAGTTTGGACAGTATTTACAATATCAGGTTCATAGAACAGTCGACTGTCTGCAAATGGCTTGTAACCCTCATCCACCATCTCAGCTGCAGCTGCATCAGCACGAGGGCAGAATGTCTGCGACCCAACAGAAACGGCACCTGCTTTCTGCTGTAAATGCTGGAAATCAACCACATTGCCATCTGTTTGACACGCTGTTGACTGTGTTTCATGCGTGAGGTAGATCTGACGATCATCAGGTGTTTCAGTGCATGCATCAGACATTATCGGAATGTCACCGGTTTTCACCTCTCTCAATGTATCAATATTACGCCCATCATCAGTACTCATCACATTCACTCCAGTCTCCACTCTCTGAGTATCATCGACCATTGCACCTTCCCTTGTCCTAACAATAATCTCTCTCTCTGTTTGGAATCTGACTGTATTCACAAAAACTGTGCTGCTAGCTTCAGAAACAGTACATGCATCACTAATGCAGACTTCTGACTTGTCTACAGTAAGAGTATCAACTGACTCCAATGCAGCTGCACAATCTGTTACAGTTTCTCCAACGCAAGTTTCTAAGCGGCCTGACTTTATGGCAGCAGCAGTGTCAAGGCAGTGTTTATCATTTACTGCAAGGTCAAGATTACAAGTTTCAATGTCTTTCAAGTCGGAAACTGCATCGTATAGATGATAACTGCTGACGGCCTCGATATGAGTTTCAACTCTGCCTGATTTCACTGCAGGCTTTGAAATATTTTCATCACTGACATCAAGACAAAGAACAGTAGAAATCTCAAGCTCATTCAATGATGTTATTTTACTGACTTCATTAACATCATGTTCTTGAACAGCAGCCACATAGGTTTCTGTTCTGCCTGACTGCACATCGGCAGCTGAGACACTTTCAACCTCTTCTGTCACAATACAATGAGACAAAATTTGTGATACTGGCTCTGTGAATTCACTGATTACATTCCTATCATCAAGTACCTGGACTGCAACACTAGTCTCAGTATCTGGCAGTTCTGAGGAAGCATCACGTACATCGGCAGAAACAGAACAAATTTCAGCAACATTTACTGATTCGCCACACACATTGTCATTACCCTCTGTCTGACTACCTGTTATAACAGATGTCTCAATTTTCCGGGCAGTGATAGCTTGGGCAGTGATAGCTATGTCAAACACGTCATCTGTGACAACATTGGGAATAACCGTGCAAGTTCCGACGTCATCACATTCAGTGACTGACTGCTGTCCTTCACTGCCATCTTCATCCACGTTCACTGCAGCTTGCACCCATGTCTCTACTCTATTCTGCATCACAGCAGTGTGAATCACTTCAACGACTTCAACATCTGCTACGACAGCTGGAACAGCAGATGTATCAACCTGCTCAGCATGCTCCTCAGTTTCATCAGATGTTATGGAATCCACACAAAAAATGAACTCCTCCGATTTAAAGGAACCATTATCTACAAAAGTAACAATTTCAGGTGAAATTCTCTCAATACTGTCAGTCTTGATCACCAGCTGATCCAGCAAATAATCCGTTTCATCACACACAGTAGTCACAGGACACATCATGCCACTTTTAATCTCAAACGTGTCTCCCAACAAATCACTGTCAGTGACGTCTGACAACTGAAGTTCAATGCGAGATTCAATCTGCTCAGTAACAGCAATATCACAAGTGTCGTCATCAGCACTGAGTGAATGCAACGAGCATCTGTCAGCCATATCCATCTCAGTGACAACACCATCATCTGCAGCATATCTACCTGCTAAATCATCAACCACAGCATCTGCATACATCTCATGTTCTAACTGAGCTGCAGTATCAAAGGCTGCAGCAGTCACAACATCAGGAGACACAGCATGTGCCTCAGTCTCACTAAAACTTGCCACAGTAGAGGCTTCATCACAAATGATGCCTGAATGACTAACACGCTGCACAAACGTTTCCACTCCGGTGCATTCTAAAACTGTGTCATGTAACTTAGACTCATGGTCTACCAATGAGAGACTTTCTACTCCAGTTTCTTCGATGTCTGACACGTTTTCAAGCATTATATCTCCAGACTCCACGATTCCTGCTAGAATGATGCCCTTGGATGAATCTCCATGCTCATTCGTACCAGAATCTGCATCTAATCCATCGCCGCTTTCAATGTCAACACTTGCAGGTGTTTGTACAGCCTTGTCTTCGATAACAGAAATTCTTTTAGTGGCAATGACAACTGTGTCTGGTGCTGTAACTTTACTGATAACGATACCTGGCCGTACGACAGAAGTGTCAATCTCTCGTATATCTGCCAGTCTACCATCTTCAGTAATTCTTCCGTCAACAGCTTCAATGATTTGGACATAATTTGCCACCTCGTGTGTCTTAACAGCAGTGTTCTCACATGCACTCTCTAAAGATACAGGATGAAGAGAAAAAATGCCAACAGGTCCTGTTTCCATGACGTCACACACTTCTGTTTCTTGAAGTTCAACAGAATCATAAACACCAACTGTGTGAGCGACTTTCGTTTCATCACTCTCCATAATCCCGACAACTGCATTTCTCTTACTCTCATCATCGTCTGAAATTACAACACATATTTCGTGTTCCATAATCTCCCTTAGCTCACTAACGCCAACTGCTACATCTGCTCTCTTTAAACCATCTGCAGTTATTTCGGTAGTTTCAGTATTATTATCATCACTCACCACTAGCATTGTATCCCCCACAACCACATCAGTAAGGGTTTCCAGTTCTTCAAGGCATGACGAAAAACTGTCGTCAGTATCCTCACGGTCATAATTTTCACTCACAGAAAAGTAACCAGTTGTTCTGCTTTCTCCCACGTCAGTTGCACCACTATCGAAAGAATCTGTCGTTTCTAATCTGCTTCTTCGAACTATCTCTTTCATCCACGTTGTCTCATGCCCGTCATCCTTCTTATCCACACTGCTGGAGTCTCGTATTTCCGTGTGAACATTTTCAGGTCTATGTTCAGCAGTATCGTCAACACTTGTGGTGGTTTCCGTCTTCGTAACGATGACATGTTTCATAACTCTAGTAGTGTTAGTAACAGACTGGTCTGCAACTTGCCTCATTCTACCACCTATCATGTCTCTTACATCTCTGCAGTACAAGTTACTCTGACCGAAATCTGATGCTCTTCCATCACCTGTTGCTGTCGTCATAAGACTTTCACCACTCAACTCAACATTTGTCTTTCTTTTCTGGACTAGATAGAACTGCCGGTTCTCGGTGGAACACAAATCCATCCGATCCGTTGGAGTGGGACAACTCGGGATCCATTTCGGCAGCACATCGCTCTGTCGAACGATCATACGAGAGAATGACTCTCGAGTCTCACTTGCCATGCTCTCGCCTTCATAATGATCGGCAGTGATGCGGAAATTCACCAGAACCAGTAGGTCCTCGTCCGAGCCCGACACAGCTGTAGACTGGCAATATTCCTCATCTTCTTCACTTGGGTCTTCGTCGCGGACCTCAGACTGGCTACCGGCCAACATCAAGACACTCACATTTTCACCGGAAGTATTTGCCAGCTGCGTCGACGTTACAGGAATGATGCGAGACACTCCACTAGCACCATGATCACGAACCTTACCATCATCTCCAACATCACTGGGGCTGCTGTCCCAACCGCAATCTAATGACTTGTCCTCGAGATCTGTTTGCGACTCTTTGAACTTTAAGCTATCAAAATCTACGGGTGGAATGCCTTCACAATGATCTCTGACTAACAGTTCACTCGCATTATTATCAGTGATTGACAAATGATTATTGTTAATCATAACAGCTGTTGTTGTGTTGATGCTCGGTAAGTGAGCAACAACTGCATGAGATTCTGTATCAAAAGGCAGTGCTGACACTTCTTCATCACAGGCATCTGCAGCTGAGCTGCTAACTCCACCATGCATGCTGGTTTCTTTTCTGCCCGTTTCAACAAAGGCACACTCTTTCTCATCTGCAGTCATCACAGCCTGTGCCACAGCAACTTCTGCTACACTGGGTTTGCTATCCCTACTGGCCACAAATGCCACTTCACTCTGACTTTTCACACTGTCAGCAGCAATGATATAATTCTGTGCTCTGACATTGCCTGTATCAAAGCCTACTGACAAATCGCCATCAACAGCCGAGTGGTACATGTACTGCGATTCTGGAAGATTCGTGGCTATGTGAACTTCAGTTAGATTAAGTTGATGCTGAAGATGACGGTTCTGCTCACTGGGGATCATAAACTCTGTACACTGTAAATGTGAAGATTCAACTAGAGACGTTTCTGACCCACTCAATGAACCATCATCCAACATTACCAGTTCTTCAGAAAGTGCTTGGATATTGTCTCCACTTCTTTCGGAGGAAACAGTCCTATCCATCAAATATGCCCGATCATTATGGCCAGGATACGGTACATGGGACAATGGGCCAGGCATCACGGAAGAGCATGGACAGTGCTGTGAATCTGAATCAATAGTCTACAAGCAAAAGATACATATGAAATGCATTCACAATTAAAGGAATCATAACATGCATGGACTATACAATTACTACATAACAGTCGCAATAACTTCATACAGCTTGCTGCAATATGCTAATGAATCAAGAAATAAGACCAGGATAAAAAGATAAAAAAATAATCAAGAAATGAACACAACAGCAATATACGACAGCAACGGCAGCATTCATCCAACTGCAGTATAATCATGCTACTGCTAAACACTCATGATCATCATAAGAAATAACACACAGCCATGTTTAAAATCAAGCACATAATATTACTAATAATACATAGTCACTGACAACACACATGTACTAAAAAAACTTCACTTCATAACATTATTGTCTGTTTTCAACTTTCAATACAGTTATACACTAAACAGCTAGGCTATCAATGAGATACCAATGACCTACCTCTATTCCAACTGAAACTATCCCAACTATTCAAACTGCTATGTAAACCTATAGTTAATATTAAAGCAGGCCTTCTGTTATGCAACATCTTAATTATAAATGTTCCTTTCTAGTCCGGCATCATTTTTGGGCCTTTCACAAATATTATACTACTTTATGAACACAGTTTTACAAATGCTTTTCAATTACAGTACGGGGTGGCACAAAGAGAGCTATTTGTAACTGTTAGTCAATACGACGCCAAGTATTTCACAAGCTATTGTAGCAACACACTTAAGGTGTGGTGGCATTTTTAATGATGGAATTATTACCTGTTTATTGCCGAGCCGTTAAACGGGTGCGTGCGTGTGTGCGTGCGTGCGTGTGTTATTGCTGAGTTTGATGGTAAAAAATGCTGAATAACAGTTAGCATTTGGCTAGATTACAGTGGCACCTTCTCCGACCCACAGTGGCCAACGGTCCTTTTTGTGCCATCATGTACACTACACTGTGAGTCCAAAAAACAAGACACTAAACTCTTGCCCATAACTTCCCCAAATGTTAACCGAATTTCACAATTCTGTCACTGACAGACACAGTGATAAATTTGCAACAAACTCATATTTAAATATTCCACCACACCTTAAATATGTCGCTGCACTACCTTGTGAAATATCTGTGTTCAAAAAATCGCAATAGTCAAGAAGTAATTGAAGCGAACTGCCATGTAAAGACTTAACCACTAAAAACTGTTTTATAATATTTGCCTGGTAAAATATTTATTAGATAATTCACTAACAAAAAGATGTTTCCACCAGCATGTAAAAACTCCCATTATCGACTGCATACAACTGCTGTAACAAAGTAAAAGACGGTGCAGCAAGATGCCATACATGATCAGCAGTCAGTCAGTCACTGATGGCATAAGTCTGTCAGTCAGTAAGTCAAAACTGGTCTACAGCAGTTTTATATTTGTTGATAATAAACTCACATTAATCTGCCTGTTAACATGACAACAATCAGTAACAGTTTCTGTCCATAATAAACCAGTTATTTTACTTATCTGGCGAGTTCTGCATCTTTGAGGACAAAAGTATAAAGCAAATGGGGTGTATGACTCGATCTAACATTTTTGCCTTAACTTCGCCAAATGTTCACCGATTTTAAAAATTCTTTTACCTGCAAATTGAATGATACATTTTAAAGGAAGCAGTTCATCACAGCTTAAATGCTTGGCTGTGCTATCTTGTGATTTGTCGTTAATCACACAATACATACTTCAGATTACTGCCAGTTATGGGCAAGAGTTTAGTGTCTTGTTTTTTATCGACTCACTGTGTAGTGACATTTCCACTGTCTCAGACAATGACTTTCGGTAAATAAAATCACCACATAGATAAAGAACTGTAAGTACTCATAACCACAGCACACTGCTTACATTATGAAGCGCAATTTTCTGCTTCAATTCTTCAACTGTAGATGGCAGCACAGGCAGTTGTGGCAGCTTCACTGGCCTCACTGGCCTAGCTGTCTCTTCTTCCCTCTGTTCAATTTCATGTTTTGTCTTCTGCTTGGCCTCAATCGCTCGATACTTCAGCTGGCTTATGGCGTCGAGGGAAGAACAGAGATCAGTTGTGAGAACTGAGATGGCAGCATCAGTTGCAGCATCTGGTCTCAACTCATCTAGCTTTCTCGCAGCTCTGTGCAGCTTCATCTCTCTGTCTGCTATGCCATGTACCAAGCTCTGTTACAAAATCATCTCATCTCAAGAACTCAGTACTGAATAGAATAGTTTGAAGCAAAATAATTCATTCACATATTGCTATTTTTGCATAAAAAGTTTGATTTAATAATGTCACAGCTTAGATCTACAGCATCCACAAAAATACAACTGCTGCAAATACTCAATAGAAAGCTCTACGCAACTAAATTTATTTAAAGCCTCTGGTTTCAGTAAAACTGTTATTATAACTGTTATTGCAATTAACCGTGGTACTGTTTACCTGAACTGTATGGTGAAATAGTTTTTACAACTGTACATATAATTCCTCTTTCATGCAATGATCTATGGTTTTTAAAAACAATTTTTCTGTATTGTTCAGCAAAAAAATATTTATCACAAAACTGTTAACATACAAATAAACAAATGACCAGCAAACAATGAACACTCAACAAACATCTGTACCTCCTGCTGCTGATACCTGTCTTCTGTGGACAAGCTACCATCACTGTCTAATGCCTTCAGCTGGTCCTCGGCATCTTTCGTCCACTTCAAGACAGCTTCATGCTCACATTCACACTGTATAGCAAAGCTAGTGGCAGTCATCAACTTGGACAGTTTGTTAAGACCATCATCGTATATGGCAGTACAGCGACGTCGTACGTTGGCCAGACACGATTCTTCAGATGCAGTGTCGATGTTTGCATGTTGTATATGAATGATCATTCTCTCAAGATCAATCAGATCCTCGTCCACGCTGGACACAGCTGATTCCAGGGACTCCTAAATGATTGATGTAAACAAAATATAAGAATCACCGTACATCAGTAAGTACACTCTATAAGGTAATAATTCAGGCACTTCAATCAATGAAGACCAGAACGACACAACATGCAGCAGTAGAAAAGTGAAACAAAACAGTGCAGAAAACATAACAATGCAAAAGTATAAAATGCGAACAAATGCTAACGAGTTTTTAAAATACTCAAATGCACAAATGCAAAATGTGACATCCACTGGACTTGAACATGCACTAATAAATAACCAGTACAAAAATGAGTACTTTAAAAATACAGAAAGCAACGTAAATGAACAAAAACAGAACTGCTGTCAAAAGGAGACCTTCTGCCGGAGGATATGTTGCTGAAATTCTTCGACTTGATGGTCATCAGGAAGCTCGCACTGACTTTCCACATTGCTGGCAATTTCATCCAAGCGATCAGAGACATCACGCAGTTTGTCATCAAACTTGTGACTCATCTGGTCTGCTGCTTCAAGCTCTGTGCGACGCAGTTCACCACTGCGACTGATGTCGTCAAAACGTTGACGTAACACCTGTGCTGAAGCCGGTGATGTTGACATTGGCCTGTCACATCTGCTTGCCTCCTCGTTCAGTGCTCCAAGCAGTGCTTCCTCAGCTGACAACAGCTTTGACTCAACTTCTGCTACTGAATTTAACAGCTCCTATCAGCAAACAACACCAACAATATTCTCATTTACACAGATTACCACCGATCACTTCAGCGCAAGGTAGAGCAATCAGTCCACTGTGTGTCCTAACAACTGTTAAACTAAATGACCTCCAACATAAGTATCTTTTGAATGAAATGACCTCCCACATAGACATCTGGCACTGGCATGCTGGTTCATCTTGACCTATCTAGGTCATGTTTGTAGGTCAAGGTTATCGGTCAAGTTGAAGCCCACTAGATGAAAAATGTCACTTTTCAGCTATGGAAGTACCTTATAAGGAGATAACATGCATGCTGAATCATCCAGGGCAGCATCAAGCATACACACAACATCTGCACAAATTACTGGTTGTCGAGTTCCATGAGCTAAAGCAGTTGGTGTAACCTGGACTAATGGAATGTAGTCCCAGTAGAACTCACGTGACCCAGTGACAAATTCATGTAAAAATCCTTCACTCACTTACTATGACCACTACTACTCCTACACACATGTAATTTTATTTCTGTGCAATGAGCCAAATTTTCTTGATTACTCTGAGTAGCTGCACTCCAGTGACACAGAGCTGGCTCATCTATAGAACATTACTATATGATTATACATGTAGCATTCTGTCACTCAAATGAACTCACTGTTGCGAACTAAATCCACTAACCTGCTGTTCCTGTAGCTGTTCACTGGCAGTTCCAAGTGGCTCCTTTGCAGCACCAGCACTTTCAATGGCTTTCAGAAGATTTTCAGCAGTTCTTGAGACAGTGATGTATTCAATGACTGTGGTGTTGATAATATGAAGTGTCCTAAATTTGACCTCGACAGAGGCCGGCAAAGCTGCAATAATGGCTTGGAGCTCTTGAACTGGCTGGCAGAGCTCAGGTGGGTAGACAATGTTGTTCAGATGGCTGACAAGGTATCTGCTATCAAGCTGAGTTAACAGCTGAGTCGACTGAATCAGCTTCACGTCAATCTCAGTGATCAGATGCTACCAACACATGTTCACAGAAATATATTTGACATGGAGCCTGAATCATTGGACATAGTACATCAAAATACACCAAAACAAATGGTTAAAACTACTACAAACAATAACGGCAATGAAGATGATGAGAATGATAACAGATACATTTATATGGCAAAAGAAAAGATATAACATCACTTCACCCATACACTGCAAGGCACAAAATATGATCATCACAACACCAAACTGTAGGTGCATAATAGCAGACACAAAACAAAACCCTAAAACTCTACACTAAATGTTCAGTTGAGTGACCGAATTAAGGTTTAACACAAAAAGTCATTTATGAATTTATTAACTGTGCCAACACATGTATAGAAAGTCACGAAAATGACGACAGAAAAAGTCAAGTGAATTAATGCTGAAGTGCAATTCTACCTTGAGGTCACTGATCAACAGCTGCATTGTCTTTCCATCAACGTCGGAATCAATAGCTGGCGCAGCACGCACTTTCACACTGGCAGCATTCAGCCAGTCAATGAGGTCAGTGATCTCTGATATCCAACCATTACGCAGCAACAGCTCCTGCTCAGCATATTCCTGCTGGTTTCTGAATTTCCATTCAAACCTAAAGACAATACACCATCTGACAAATAACAAACCACAGACTCGTGCACATTTCAAAACAACCTTGGTACAATCATTTTTGAAAGCTTGCTGAAAAAAGTCATCCAGTTCCAATAACCATGCCATCAAAGAATTTCAAATATACACAATAAAACTATAGACGTCGTAATATTAATGTAAATCAACTTTAACACATCTCTTTGAAAAAGGCAAAATGCAAGTTGTTTTTAAAACCAATAGTTAGTAGCCACAATGACATTAACTTACAAGTTAAATAACAACTACATACTTTTCAAATTTGTTCTTCAAGTCTATTACATCATTCTCAATAAACTCTGCGGCTGTGTCTGGGAGGTTTCCCACAACACACAATGCAGTATCTTCAACTTCCTTCAGTTGAGTCTTCATACCATCCATCATTTCCACCATTCTCTGTATTGTTATCAACAACAATATTATATTATATCAGGACAATGTACATCAATAACTGAGACTCATCTTTTACATTTAAATTAACAATGAAGTCTCACATATGTTAACAGTGACAACACAGTAACACATCAAAAACCATAAAAATCATAAAAGGTGGTATTACCCACCACCACATTGTCTACTGTCAATGTGTTGCTAAAAATATTACGTTATTGTGATCTTTGTATCACTTCCAAGATGTAGCACAACAATGGTCACAAATTGCAATTTTTTCTACCCTACCTGTACTGATGCCCCAATTATTTTTTGTCCTGTCCAAGATTTAAACCGGGGCCTCTTGACTGTCAATCCAGCGGTTACCCACCGACCACTCAACTGTGTGAAAGACGTGTGGACTCACAGATGGACATATCAACGGACAGTCAAACAAAACTGCTGTAACAGTACCACACTCTGTGCTGAGACAAAAATGAGGAAATAGTCTGAAATAAAAAAAACGAAGCTGTTACAAAGTTTTGACCTTTGAACACACACACACACACGCGCGTTTAATGGCCCTTTGTCCGGGACTACCCGGGTAAGCCGCTACCAGAAAGGTAAAACCAATCTGGATTTTACTGAAGCAAGAGACAGTGAGTGGCAGTGGCAT
>Ga0126329_10000161_pt1 | contig 13547 bp, 8 predicted proteins | sample InaspJWI85metaG_FD_104915 | JGI IMG/M metagenome (GOLD analysis project Ga0126329, IMG submission 104915) | Marine gutless worms symbiont microbial communities from Oahu, Hawaii - Inanidrilus sp. 2 OAHU.JWI-85 metaG | ecosystem: Host-associated > Annelida > Digestive system > Unclassified...
CACGTTGACGACGACCGGTGGTGCCGGCGATGTTGTGGTGGAAACGAGTGTTACGGCGGCCAACGACCAGGTGGACATCACGGCGGTGGACAACATTACGCTGAATGGTACGATTGACACGGCAGTTGCGAATTTGACGGCAGGTGCGGCGATAAACGAAGGTGGTGTTTTGACGGCGGGTACCGTGGATCTAAACGCGGTGACCGGTATCGGCAACACAACGGCGCTGAATATAGCCTCAACGACGATCAACGCAGACACGACGAACGGAAACATCGACATCAACAACGCGGCACCAGGTGCGGTAACGGTAAACAGTATGACCACCGGCACAGGTGCGATTACATATGACCAGACTGGTATCGCGCCTTTGGCTCTAAATTCAGTCAATACAACCGACGGGGCCATCACTATCAACAACAATGCAGCAATAACGGCGACGAATGTGCAGACCAGTGGCGGCGCCGATGACGACGACATCTCTTTGACGGCGACTTCACTGATTGTTGGCACAGTGAGCGCCTCTTCCTCAGGTGACGTTAACCTAACGGCTAACACCGGCGGGATTTCGGATGCCGCCGGTAAAATTGCCGCTGATGTGCTAACAGCCAATTCAACCGGTCCAATGGTACTTGACACAACAGTTACGACACTCAATGCGAATAACGCGGCGGCAGGAAATATTAACGTGACTGAGACAACTGATATTGCTTTGAGCAACATTACCACGGCAAATGGAGATATAATCGTAACCGCTGGTGGAAGTATTGATGCGGATATTGTCAATGCCGGCAATACCAATAATGTTACCCTAAATGCTCAGGGCGGTGGAATTACAGACCTGGTGCCTGGGCCGGGAAAGATTACGGCTAACCTTCTGACAGCAGACGCTGTAGGTCCGATGGACCTTGACACCACGGTTGCTAGCCTGGATGCCAGTACCAGTGTGCTTGGGGCCCTCAGTGTCAGCGAAACAAACGATATCAATCTAATCGATGTAGATACGGCCAACGGTGCTATCACGGTAACAGCAGGCGGAAATGTTACCGCTACTGATGTAGCTTCCGTGACTGATACCAATCTCAATGATATCACCATTACCAGTACCGGAGCAGGCATCGAAGCAGGAAGTATCAATGCCGGCACCCTGGGTGATGTCTCGTTGAGTGCGCAGGCGGCCATCACGGACGACCCGAGCGGGCGCGTGACTGCGGATTCATTGGTAGCGACTGCCAATGGTGCCATGACCATATCTACAGATGTCAATACAATTACTGCCACCACCACGGCACCCGGGCTAATGACACTTATTGATTACGGCAGTGTTGAGCTGTCTAACGTACAAACTAACAGCGGCGGCATCCAGGCCTTTGTAAGCGCTAACCTTACGGCTTCCATTGTTCAGGCAGGCGGTGGTGGGGATGTGCGGCTGAATGCCAGCAATATGACCCTAGGCGACGTTGACGCTGGGAATACAGTTTACCTTGCAACCGGAGATACTATTAATGGCGGCATTTTCTCGGGTTCTAATGCAGAGCTGAATGCTTCCACCGCGGGTCTCAGTTCACGCCCAACCATCGATGTGCCTAACATAATAATGACCCTGACTGGAGATGTAAGTGGAAAATCAGGTGAGTTTATAGCTGGTGGGGCTCTGATAAACAGGCCTCCCGATGCCAATATTGTCTCAGCCGGTACAGTGACGATTGATCCCTTTACTCCTTATGTCGCCAGTTTCGTCAACGTAGATATCTCGGCCATTTTATCTTCACTGGCCACCCAGTCCAGCGCGGCCCAGCAACTTGAGGCCCTGTTGGATGCCACCACCGCGTCGGAATTCTTTATGTCACCGCCGCTTGAGATCTATATCGATATGGCTGAACAGAGCGAGTTTGAAGATACGGTTGAAGATTCCCTAGAAAGTGATTTTTAAGTAAAACGAAATAAAATTTAATAGAAAGGATTAAAATGAAGAATTGCATGCGGGTAATTACGATCTGTTTTGTATTTATTTTTCTCTTCGGTTCAATCTCATTTGCAGCGAACAACAAGGTTGGCTACATTAATCTCCAGCGGTTGGTCAACGAATCCAAGATGGGTAAATCCGCCCGGGAAGATATTCTGAAGATGCGCCGTGAAAAAGAAAAAGCGGTAGCTGCCAAGCAAAACCAGATCAATCGCCTGCGGAACGAAATCAATACCAAGGCAGCTTTTCCATGTCTGCTGCGGAAAAACAAGACACGGTCGAGGCGCTCAAGAAGCTGTACAAGGACTATCAGCGGATGGTGGCTGATGCCAAAGAAGATATCAGCCGGGAGGACCGTGAACTGGTGGCCCTGATCTTGAAGAAGGCGGACGATATACTTAAGAAGGTTGCCAAGAAGAAAAGGTTCTCCATTATTCTCAAAGACCCGAATGCCATTGGGTACCTGGATCCGGATGTGGATATTACCGATTTGGTTTTAAAAGAGCTCGATAAGAAATAACTGGCAGCACCTCGCAGAGTGCGCAGGGAACACAGAGAAGGACAAAAACAATTGTATCGCGCAGAGACGCAGGGGCGCAGAGAAACCCAAAGGTTGGCCCCGCTCCGCGGGAAACACGAAGACAAAAAAAGCCGCGCCTAGCGCGGCTTTTCATTTTATTGTTTTTGCTGCTGTTTTAATTTCAGCGAAGCTGAGATAAATTAGGGTCTTTGATCTTCTCTGCGTCTTTGCGCCTCTGCGCGAGATATAATGCAGTTTGGTTTTCTCTTTACCATCAGCGAACTCCCCGAGAAGCATAGACAAGCAATATACTCGGCCTATAGCCCCTCAATGGGAAAAGGCGTCGCACACCGAAATCCGAACAGGAAACTACTGTAAGTGGATTCATACCGGTCCCGGTTGGCGGACCGCAGGCTCTCCATTCCCTCGATGAACGAACCGCCCTTGATGACATGCTCCGTTCCGGATTCAGGTCCAGTTGGATCCACAGGCGCCCGCTCTCCGGTGGCATACCAGTCCCGGCACCACTGATAGACATTGCCGGCTGCGTCCTGGATACCGTAAAAGCTCTGGCCTTTCTCGTAGGCGGTAACCGGGGTGGTTGAGCCGACGTAATTGTCGTGGTTGGCGGTATCCTCCATGGGGTCCTCATTGCCCCAGGGGAATTCATTGGCGTCCGGGCCGCGTGCCGCCTTCTCCCACATGGCTTCGGTGGGCAAATCTTTTTTGGCCCATTGGCAGTAACTGCGGGCATCGTTGTACGAAACCTGGCTGACCGGGTGATCCTCCCGCCCGTCAATCCCGGTCACGCCGTCCGGTGATCTCCAATTCGCGCCTTCCACTTTTTTCCAGCGGCGGCCGATACGCACCAGGCCGGTGCCCTCTTTTTCGGCATCCGTCTGGTATTCGGTAGCGTCCACGAACTTCTGAAACTGAGCATTGGTCACCAGGAATTTGTCGATATAGTAATCGCTGAGGTTTATTTTCTGAACTGGTTTCTCGGCCGAGTACTGATCCGAACCCATGGTAAATTCACCGGCCGGGACATGCACCATGATACTCTGGTCCGAGGGATGCTTGACTTCAAAGAAACCCTTTGCATTCTTTGTACCCGGTCCCGCAATTTCATCTGTAGCCGGCACCTTCTGAGCAGTGATTGCAGTGCCTGGCGGAGGGGCCTCCTTTCTGGTAAGGAAGAAGCCGGTTGCTGCACCGGCAATTATGACAACGGCTGCTATGCCCGCGATGAGGGCCGTGGGTTTTTTCTTTTCCGCAACGGCTGCCGGGCCAGTGTCCGTATCCACGATGATGGTCTGTTCCAGGTCCAGATCTTCAAAGACGGCGGTGGCGTCATCAATATCATCCGCTTCCAGTTCCATGGCATCGGCAAAGGCCTTAAAATCCGTGAACCGGTCATCCGGATCTTTCTCCAGTGCCTTGGCGATGGCATCGCTGAGCTGTTTTGGCAGCGCAGCTGAGAATTTGCTGGGTGGATCCGGGATCTCGTTCAGGTGGGCGAACATGATCTGGGATGTTTCCGTGGCGGAAAAGGGTCGCCGGCCGGCAAATAACTCATAGAAGACCAAGGCCAGCGAATAGATGTCCGACCGGGCGTCCACCTCGCGGTTCTTGTCAAAACGTTCCGGGGGGACATAATGGATGGACAGCATGCTGGCGGCTGTGTCATGGGAAGCGGTGGAGGACATTTTGGCGATACCGAAGTCCATCACCTTGACGTTGCCGGACTTGTCGATAATGATATTGCCCGGTTTGATATCCCGGTGCAGGATGCCGTTTTCGTGGGCGTATTGGAAGGCTTCACAGCACTGGTGGGCAATCTTGTATGCCTGTTCAAAGGGCATCAGGCCCTTGAACCCCTTGAGGATCTTTTTTAGTTCTTCCCCTTCAACGTATTCCATGACGATGGCGTAGTTTTCACCAACCGGAAAGAATTCCATAAGCTTGGTGATGTTGGGATGGTCGAGCCTGGCCAGAATCATCGCCTCGTTGAAGAATTTCTTGACAACCTTTTGATTGTCCAGGGCCTGGGGATTGAGTACCTTCAGGGCGACATCGGCACCATCGTGCGATTTAGCCTTCCATACCGCTCCGAAACCATCCTTGCCAAGAGACCCTGTTATTTCATAATCACCAATACTTTCGCCAATCATCTATAGTTACCTCAGTACAACTGGGTCGAATTCAATTGAGTATCGATATCAAATTGGATTTGGGATTTACTAAGTTTGCTATAATATAAGAAAAATGAAATTAAAACAACCCTGATATCCATCCGGTTTTGTTTATACGTGCGATCAAAACGGTTATGTTGTCAGGCCCGCCACTGGCTACGGCCTGTTTGACCAGGTTTTCAGATATCGCCGTCGGTTCTTCAATCTGACGGACACAGGCCAGGATTTCGTCATCCGGCACCACCCCCCAGAGGCCGTCGCAGCAAAGCAGCACGTAATCCCCTTTCTTTAGCGTAAGCGGCTGTTTGCTGACATCGACCATAACGGACTCTTGGAGGCCGATGGCCCGGGTAAGCACATGACTCTCAGGATGGTCCTCGGCCTCTTCCGGCGCGATCACGCCCGCTTTGACCAGGCTGGCTACATAGCTGTGGTCCTCGGTAAACTGGGTGATGCCCGTATTGTTGATCAGGTAACCGCGGCTGTCTCCCACGTGGGCAAATTGCATTTTGCCCCCCTTGATGTGGGCGGCCACTAGTGTGGTGCCCATACCTTTGGCGGTTAGCATTTCGGCGGATTTTTCAAAGATGATGCGATTGGCTTCGATGAAACCACGCTGCAGGGTGTTGATCACGGGATCTGATTTTTGATTCAGATAGAGGTCCAACAGGGTGGTGGTGGCCAGCCGGGAGGCTTCGGCGCCGTCTGCATGGCCGCCCATGCCATCGGCCAGGATCAGCAAGGTGCCGCTGCGGCCGGGGCTGTCATCATCGCGGGGGTGCCATGTATGGTAATCCTGATTTTCCTCTTTGACACAGCCGATATCCGTGGCGCTGCCGATGGTGATCCAGTCCATGCTGCTCCTACTCCTGCTCCAGGGCGTATCTTACGGGCCATACGATTGCGTTGTCGCTTTTCTTCAAGTGGTTGGCTTTGCCGTACCAGAGACTCATCTGGTAAACATACTGAGGCCCGAACTTATGCCGCGATTTGGACCAGTAGCCTACATGGGTAATGACATTGTTAAATGGGTTGCCGAGCGGTAGGGCTGGATTTTGCTGCTTGCGATCCACCAACTGCTTCCATTCCCGTAACGTGGGCAGCCGCCAACCGGCTTTGCCACCGATTTGCAGGTCATTGCAGTACGCGACCGCATTTTCGAAATTGACGGCAATCTGCTTGGGCTGATCCACCCATACCAGGCCGGTCATCAGGTCTGTGAAGGTATCGTCACCGTTGTCTTTGAACCGGGCCAGCTTGGTTTTGGAGAGCAAGTCGGTAACCGTACCGTCTGCGCGGTTGTAGTCATAGCGGCGTTTGTAGGTAGTTACCGCCACCCCTTGGGACCGTCCGGCCACGTTGTCCGCATTCAGTGCGACCAGGGTTACATTGAGAGCCCCTTCTTCCTCGAGTTTACGTTGCAGTGTCCATTGGGTGCCTGAGCCTTTCATCCGGTAGCGCTTGTCACCAATGACGAGTGCAACGGATTTAGCCGGTCGGTCGGTTTGGGCCGTGAACTTGAAATTTCGGGAGAGTTGGCCCTTTTTAGGACTGACCGCGGCGCTTAGAACGTTGACGACCTCGGCCGGTTTTTTAATGGTGGTCAGGACACCCTCCCAGGATTTGCCCTGGGCATCATCCTTGTTCCGGGCGCTTACGCGGTAGGGGTTTTGGCCCAGCAGGTCCACCCGCGCCACATAGGTCCAATTGTTCTGGCTGCCCTGCATGGTGTACTGCTTGCCGCCGATTTCCAGGAAAACCTTATCAGACGGCGCACTGGTTTTGGCCTGGATGGTAAATCGGTCTCCCTGATATCCTTTACCGGGAGCAACCACGGATACATCCACGGCAAGTACGTCCGGAATGGGCAGTGGACTCTTTTTGGCTGTCAGAGTGCCCTGGCCCGGACGGCCGGATACGCCCAGCGGGTTGATGGCTGTTATCTTAAAGCTCTTCTGGCCGATATCCGGAATGGCCTTTTTTAACTGCCAGTTTTTTCCGGAACCTTTCATCGGAAACACCTGGCCGTCTATTTCAACCGAGACGGACTTGGCCGGCCGATCGGTAGTGGCCTTCAATAGAAATTCTTCGCCGGCGTAGCCGGTTTTGGGGCTGGCTACAGCTGCCAGGACATTGGATGGGCCGGCCTTGGTCTGCAGCGTTCCTTCGCCGGCCTGTCCCTGCACCCCATCTTCGTTGGTAGCGATGATGCTAAATGGTATCCGGCCGATATTGTCCACTACCTGGTCCAGTTTCCAGGCGGTGCCGGAACCCTGCATGGCATAAAGCTTTTTGTCGATGCGCAAGGCCACCTTGCGGGCTGGACGGTCGGTTTTGGCCGCAAAGGTGAACTTGTCCCCGCCAAAGCCACCCGAGGGAGGTGTGACGGAGGCCGTCAGGACATTGGCTGCTTCCGCTCGTTTTTTGATGGCCGTCAGGGTACCCGCAAAGGGCTTGCCGGACTGTTCGTTGCGATTGAGGGCGGCGATGCTGAAAGACGCCTTGCCAACGCTGCCAAAGGTACCTTTGAAAGTCCACTCGGTACCCGAGCCTTGCATGAGTTGCTTCTTGTTATTGATATTGAAATATACTTCGCTGGCCGATGTACTGGTGCGGGCGGTGACGGTGAAAGGATCACCGGGGTAACCTTTTTCCGGTGAGATCGTCGATTCGAGTATGTCGATCAGAACTGCCGGTGCCAGCCTGGCGATAATGAACTGGCCGCCTTTATCCATCTTGGTCTTGCGCAGGCGCCCCTGGACCATGCGTACACCGGCTATTTTCTGGATCGGGAGAAAAATATTTTCATCAAATATCAAGTTTTCGAAATCGATGATTTCCAACTCGTTATCATTCAGCGCTTTATCGAGATAGTAGGTGAAAAGTCCGAAATTGTCCGTACTGGCGCTGCCGGGCCAGTGCCGGTCGCCGAAGGCGATGACTTCACGTGAGCGCCGGGAAGCTTTTTCCAATATCTTTTCCGGATACCTGAGATCGTAAGGCGTTAATGAGATGGAGCGCGCGCGCACAAGTTTGGAGGAAAAGTGTGAGTCGGCCAGGATCAAAAGGCTTTTCGCTTTGAACTCCTTGGAGCCCAGATATTCGGAGATGATGGTCGAGTGTTTCAGCCAGGTCAGCCTGGACTTTTTCTTACCGTCGATGGGGATCCAGTAGGTTTCGCCTTCATCGTCTTCAAAACTCTGCCCTGCAAAATAAATGAGCAGGTTGTCGTTTTCGTTCAGTGCGCCCAGGTAGCCCTCAATGGCGGTAAGGATGTTGATCAGGGTCGGTTTGTCTTTGGTCTTATCGGACAGCAGGGTGATGTTGGACTTGCTGAAATTGTACTTTTTGGCCAAGGTGTCGGCAATGCGGTGCGCATCTTTGACAGGGCTTTTTAGGGCCGGCCACTGGGTGTAGCCATTAATGCCCACGATAAGGGCGTGGTTCGTACCGGAGCCAACCTTGGCAGCTTTGAGCAGACCGAGTGGAGCGGTGCAGGCCGCTATAAATAAGCAGAGCAGGAGGATGCGGGCTTTATTACGGGAAAACCTGTTTATGCGCAGCGCCGGAAGATTCAAGGTTTAGCCTTTTTACAAACGGATCATATTCTATGCGAACCCGGCACTGATCATATGCCGGAGTCCCGGCAGACTACTCGAGAAATAAGATCTGCACCAAGCCGTAACGGCCCTGGGCAGAGGGCCTCCGATTAGGTATTATTTGATTGATGCAGCCAACCACTTCCATTTTGGGCATCCTGGTATCAGGCGGGATGTGGTCAACCTAAGATACAGATTTCAGTACACTTATATGCTTTTTGCAATTTTCTGTCAAGTCAGGAAATTGTTGGCAGCAAGGGGCGCTATAGATTGCTAACCAATATTTAAAAGCTTTAAACTAAAAAACCTGAAGCCATCTCCGACTTCAGGTTTGGTATTTCGGTGGCCTCATCCAACAGCAAAAAGCGAGTATAAATATTTCTGTTAGAGGTTATCTAAAAAATAGGATTTTGGTTCAAGGTCAAGGCGGCCGTGAGGCTCTAACCGGAGGAATACTTAGGTATTTCGAGGATAGCGCTATCGCTTCACTCCGTGCCGAAACCGAGCGCCCAACGCAGAGATTGGGCCAAAAGACATTTTTGAGATAGCCTCTTAGGTGCGGCAGATGATGACACTGATATTATCCTTCCCCCCGGCATCATTAGCGGCATCGGCCAGGGCATTGGCAATGCTGCCGGTGTCTTCAGAGGAAGTGAAGATACGTTGGATTTCATCATCGGCGACCATATCGGACAGACCGTCACTGCAAAGCAGATAGAAGTCACCGGGCTGGCATTCATCCCAGTCTACGGTCGGGGACACCGCCGGAGTGGGGCCGATGGCACGGGTGATCACGTTTGTACTCGGCTCCGGCCCCTTGCGGCCGCCGTCTATCCAGGCCACATGTGCGGAATGATCCCGGGTCAATTGTTCCAGTTGGCCATCGCGCAGCCGGTACATGCGACTGTCGCCTACATGAAACCGTACGGCATACTTTTCATTGGTTATCACCAAGCCGACCAGGGTCGTACCCATGAAGCGCTGCAACTTTTCCGCGCAGTTGCGGCCATACACGACATCATTGGCCTCAATCACCTCTGAATCCACCAAGGACATGACGCAAGAGACAGATGGCGGGATGCCGCCGCCATCTGTGATATCAAGCAGCTCGGTCTCGATCGATTCCGGTTCGAGAAAAGGACCGATGGTCTCTACGGCGGTGCGACTGGCTTCCTGCCCCTTTTCGTGACCGCCCATCCCGTCGGCCAGCAGGGCAACTGTGCCCCCCTCGTCCAGATAGATGGAATCCTCGTTGCGCTGTCTACGGATGCCGGTGTCGGAAACACCGCTGGCCCGCATATTGCTGGAATCCACATCGATTTGAATTCGGTCTGAGCTGTCCATAAGAGATGACTTTCAGTTTCTTTTCAGTCTAATTGATAGGGTGCGCTTACATTTTTATATTGTATTTAATGTACAAGTCTGAATCACCTTCAATCTCTTTGCCGAGACTGATAATGCCATTGCCGAGCAGGGTGGTTTCATCCCGGCGCAGGTGGACCCTTTTCTTGCCCTGCAATAGGACAAACGTACCGTTGGTGCTCTGGTCGATGAGGATGAACTTGCCGCGATTGTATTCGATGCGGGCGTGGGAACGGGAGACACCTTTATCTTTGACGACAATATCATTATGCAGCTGCCGACCGATGGTAGCGCTGGGGCGTGACTCGTCCATTTCCAGAACCGTGTTGCCGCAGGTAAGCTCCATGCGGCAGCGCAGGGCTGGTGAGTCAATCGCATCGTCCATCATGATGGTGACGTCATGCTGTTCCCAGACGATTTCATAGATGCTCATTTCACCGCTTTTGCCCTTGACAATGGTCTTGTCAATGCAGCTAGCTGCGCTTTGCAGGTCCGAGTCAAGTACGTCGACGGTATCCTTGGTGGTAATGATCTGTCGCTGATTGGCCAGCGCCACCATACGAGCGGCCACATTGACGGCGTCGCCGAACACGTCGCCGTCTTCCTTGATGACATTGCCGTATTGGATTCCAACATAAATGTTCGGGGCGGGAACTGTCACGCTATCCGGCAACGGCATGTCCTCGAGGGACTCATTCATCTCGATGGCTGCTTCAACAGCATTTTGAGCGGTGGGAAATGTACACATGATCTCGTCACCAATGGTCTTGATGACGGAGCCGTCGAAGTAGGCGGTGACCTTTTCAAAGAGGGACAAACAGGTCGAAATGAGTTCCTGGGCAACCGTATTTCCTAGTTTCTCATACAGGTGCGTGCTCTTTGCTATATCCGCAAAAAGAATTGCAAGTGTATCTGTTTCTCGTGGCATGCGCACCCCGTAATGAGCGTTTAAGTTAAAACATTCGGAATAAAAACAACATAATGAATCAGTATTAAAGTGTCAACGGAAAAAAGTTGCAGGCAATGACGCACAGCCATGAAAATACTGCAAAAGATGTCTTTTTCGAGCGGAGTAATTGTGATAAAAATAGTAGTTCGAAACCCGGGCTCCGGAGTTCAAAGGCTACACCCAGAGGTTAAAAACCCGGGGCCGAGGAACGGAGGTCAGAGTTCTGAGGCCTGGCCAGAACCCAGAACACCGAACCTGGAACCACTTTTCATATACTGAAAGTCATAGGCTTGAAACGATCAGCGAGGGCATTTCCTGTAGTCAGCAGCGGAGTTGGCAAGCGAATCTAAAACAGAAAACTTCCCTACAGGGGACGATTCCCCATAACTTGTTGGAGCATGGCGAAAAATCCGCTTACCGGGGCTGAGAGGAGCGTTCAATCATTGACGCCACTGTATAAAATCTTGTTCGCGGCTGGCTTGATCGTTGTGGTAGTGCTCGGCGGAGCCAGTTTTGCCGGCAACACCACCACCGCAACGGTCACTTATTACAGCATCCACGTGGCATCATTCCAAGATCTGAGAAACGCCAACGCCTGTGTCAATTCACTCGAGGGGCAGGGAAAGGTAGTATTCTGGAAAGGCGCCCAGGTTGCCGAGAAAGGATATTTTTACCGGATTTTCAATGGCCGCTACGCGACCTATGCCACTGCCGAAAAGGTCTGGCATCAGATGAAAGCGAAGGGGCAGGTGAGTTACAAGGGGATTTTCAGGATCGATGATCTTCTTACCCCTAAAGATCTAAAGCAGGCTCCCGTCACGCGTCCCCCACAGGCGGCTACTATTCTGAAGGATGAGAGCGAAGGGCAGGGGCGTTTCTTAGACAATGGCGACGGTACGGTAACCGACCGCCATCACGGCCTGATGTGGATCCAAAACGGCTGGCATCGCGATTTTTTTGCCGCAACCACCTGGGAGGAGGCCATCACCAAGTGCGAACAGTTCCAGGCGGCCGGTTACCGGGATTGGACGCTGCCGACCAGGGCCCAATGGCAAAGTCTGCTGGCTGACAATATCCAGGCGCCCGCCATTGCGGAACCGAACCCCTTCAAGAACGTGATCATCCACATGCCTTACTGGGCCAAGGACGGCCCCCTGCGGCTGCTGTCGCGCCGCTATACCACCTTGCTCTATGCCGGTACGATCAACCACCAGCAGAAGGACGAAATGGCCTTTATCTGGCCGGTGAGAGTAGTCAGGTAGAAGGTTGAAGCTACAATCTGGTGTCCGGAGTCAGGTGTCGGGAGTCTGAGACTGGAGCCTGGTGGCTGGGGTCCGGAGTCAGGAGTCTAATGCCGGGGTCTCGAGTAGGGTGTCAGGAGACTGATGCCAGAGTCTGGAGTCAGCTATAGCTCCCCTCCCTTGACGGGAGGGGCTGGGGGAGGGTGATCGGCCTGTGTAGCGTTCAGACTGAAGGTGCAACTTGGCGTCCGGAGTCAGGTGTCAGGAGTCTGTATACAGTGAGTCCAGGCTGAAGATGAAAACCAAGATGACGAAGATCAACTTTCTACCAGAATTCCGTCTTCAGACTTCTAATCTTATGCCCTTCCTGACCCCGGACTCCAGACTCCAGACTCCGAGGTAAGCCTTCTGACCTTAAGTTTCCACCTTATACCGTATACCTTAAACCTTATACCTTAACCCTCAATTTGTTTCTGCCTATTCCCCGTCTTTTCGGTAATCCCCCTTGAGATCACCATTTTGCGGCCGATTTTGCGGCCGTCCTCGAGAACATTCTCATCCTGATTGGAGATGGCTGATTGATAGGTGCGGGTGTTCGGGTAGCGGTATTTGATGTGGTCGCGTAACTGCGGGTCCTCGATTTTAACGATCGCTTTGGCATTATTATCAGCAGCAACGCCGGCCTGCCGGGTTTCAAGTCGGTTGCGAAATCCCTCGATGATCCCCGTGGCGAAATCGGTCTTGCGATGCAGGGTTAGCTTCTTGTCTTGGTTGTATCGTGACCACTGCAAGTTGATGTGATTTTTTACGAAGTCATAAACGTATTCGGCCGATACGATGTTCTCAGGGGTGCCGGTGATTTCCAGGACGCGACCCATCTTCTCCCGGCCCGCGACCCAGGTGCTGACCCAAATGCCCTGGACAAAATAGAAGTCCACCAGCAGGCTGGAAAGAAAATAGGCGTCCCGGGTGTGGCGGAGGGCCGGTTGGCCGACGAAGATACTGACAAAATCACGATTTTTATCCTGTTCGATCAAATCGATATTATAACGGGCCATCAATTCATACGCTTTGATCATGGCTGCTTCGGCCTCATGCCTGTTCCGGCTTTCCGATAGTGCCATAAGCTTGCGAATCCGGAGCAGGATCCGGTCATCGTCCGATAATTGGTTGGCGGCATAGCGGTCCTTGAGGGGCGGGTAGTCGCCCGAAGCGCGTGGATTGGCCCGCAGCAGGCGGCAGGCTTTTTTGAATAGTGGTCCATGCGCACCCTCCTGCCTATGGGGTTCCAACTTATCCGTCAATTGATGGGCCATTTCATGGTGGAGTACTTCCCGAACGGAATCCCATGGGTAGTCAAGGATAAGTCTGCGGCTGATACAGATCTCATTGCGGTTGCCGTCCCAATATCCCCAGCGGCTGGGCATGTCGACCAGCCGGAAGAGGGGGCGCTGCATCAGGCCGCGCTGGTGCTCATCCAGATGCCAAAGGGCCGTTTCCCACTCCTTTACCAATCCCAGCAGCATCCGCCGCTCCAGGTCCGCCTGGAGTTCATCATGTTTCGGAATAGTCATAGCTGGGTGTCATTTCTTTAGTAGATGTTTTTTGCTCCACTTGGGCCGATTGCATAGGGCATAGGGCATAGGGCATAGGGCATAGGGCATAGGGCATAGGGCATAGGGCATAGGGCATAGGGCATAGGGCATAGGGCATAGGGC
>Ga0126329_10000162_pt1 | contig 13475 bp, 12 predicted proteins | sample InaspJWI85metaG_FD_104915 | JGI IMG/M metagenome (GOLD analysis project Ga0126329, IMG submission 104915) | Marine gutless worms symbiont microbial communities from Oahu, Hawaii - Inanidrilus sp. 2 OAHU.JWI-85 metaG | ecosystem: Host-associated > Annelida > Digestive system > Unclassified...
AAGTCGTCGGTAGACAGGTGATATACACAACTCAACGTCGTCGGTTTGTTTATGACACATCTGAGACAATGAAAGCGACTCGGTCGCGTCATGGTTGAGTGCACATTGTCTATCACGCATTGCTTCCGACTAAATCTCCAACTTCATGCCATCGATTTGGTCATGACTTGTCGAATAAGTAGTTTCTGCACTGTTGCGTGGCTATTGGCAAGATTTCAATTGACACGACGCATCGCGCGGTCCCTCGGCGATAGCTGAGCTTCTTGTTTTTCTAGTGAAAAGCAAAGTTCACTGAACGTTCCCGCTTGATGTAGCATAACTGTGTCAAAGTAAGAGATAAAGATAGCTGAATAAAACTGCGCAATGTAGCGTAGATACGAACATACAATAAGCGTGTAAAATGGTTGGTAAAATGGTTTAAAATTCTCAGCCGTTGGGGAAACAATACATCCGGGGGGTAAATTTTTTTACACACATTTCCTTGCCTTTTGAAACGTAGGCTACAAAACTCATTGTCTTAGGCCAATTATTTACTAATAAAACTGATGAGCTAAAACTTCTTTTGCAGACGCATAAACTTCAATTCGCGTAAGTAAGCATGGCTCGCCAAGGAGACGCCTGACAGTTTATTTTACTCAGTGGTTCGGTATCGTAACACGGATTGCAATCCCGAAATCCCTACTGATCCCGAATCCCGGGATTACGGTCGCATTTCAATCCCTAAATCCTGGGATTGAGCGACCCCTCAATCGCGGGATTTCGGGATAAAAACAAGGTTAGATTTACTTAATTGGCTCACAAAAGTCATAATTAAAGTCATCATTAATAATAATAATGGTTGCTGTACATAATTTTATTAACAAGATGTATGTTTTTTACTCCTTTTCATTGTAGGTCTTGTGAGGAACCGTTATATACAGTAGGCCTGTAAGCTACAATACTGTAAACAAAGTTATCTTCCCGACAATACCCCACATTATATTGATCAATTCCATATCTTCGGCAATCCCGTAATCCCGGCGGGATCCCAGGAATACGAAATCCCCAATCCCGAATCCCGGGATTGGGAAAACCAGTCCGGAATTACAATCTCTATTTGATAAGTTCTCCAAAATCGGACTGACCTGTTAAAGATAAAATTATAGCCAGTTACATGTCTGATAGCAGGTAATATGAGCTGACACAGAGGACACTCCAGTAGCATTCCCCCGCTGACGTTCAGACAAGGCTTAATGCACTCACACACAGAAGCAGTATGTTTTAGTTAACTGAAACTGTAACAGACTATAGAATAAATTAATATGTTAATTAATAAAACAAACTTACAACTGACAGAACGGTGACAAATGTTTTGCCCTTTTCTCAATTTGCTTACTGCGTTGCTCCACAAAGTGCTTCAGCGGGAAAGAGAGGGAGACAGAGACTATACCGGTATATAGACTTCTTTTTAATGATATCTTTTAACCTAGCATATACATAATTACATACATTTTTACTCAGTTTACTACTACTATGTACATTTTTAATGTTTTCTCATTCTCACTGGTACCACTGCGTTTTTGTCACGCGGCTAATTGAACGAATATGTTATGTAATGTTACGGGAGACAGAGACGACGCACCGAGTGCGGGCTGGTTCTCGTCGACGACCGAGTCACTGTCGTCGACTGACCGGCTGTTGATGGAGCGTTCCGTGTACTTGGTCGCACCTGCCGCCGCCGCCTTGCGGCTGCTGCCGCGGCCGGCGCCCAGGCCGCCGCCGCCGCCGAGCTCGACGCCGCCCGGCTCTGCCGCCGATACCGACGGACCCTCGTCGCCCTCAGTCGACATCGCCGCCTCTCATCTCACGGCGCAGCGACGTCGTCGGCCGCTAACTCGCCGCTGACTCGACACCTACGTTCGTGCGTCCGTCGACGCCGCCGGCGGCGAGTGTTTCACCCGGTGCCCGAGTGACCGTGCATCCGGTCGTGAGTCGTCGCTCGGTCGGTTGGTCGCTGTTGTTACAGTGCTCGTCCTGACCTGGCTACATACGCTGACTGAGAGACCTAGTGGGACAAGGAAGGCGAGGCGGATCGACTATGACAAGGGACGCGCCCAACGCCCAGTGCCAATCTGCAATGCTGCCGCCGCTGCCACTGCCGCCGCCGCCGCTGCTGCTGCTGCTGTAAAATGGCGCATATTTTATTTAGGCGGCTGTGTCTGCGACTGCAGGCGAGCGCGCTGGCGAGTCTTAGCGATTGATCGTCTTGGGGCCGCGCCGTGCATCGCCCGGCCGGCCGTGCAGTCGGTCGGTGGCCGGGCTGGCGTGGTCTGCTGGGGCTGCACTGCTTGCAGCGGCAGCTCGGCGGCGACACTGGCTGCCGACGCCGCCGTCGCCGCCGCCGATTTTCACCGATCGTTCGTTCGCTGCTCAGCGATGCGACGTCCGTACGCACGCTAACTGGCCGCGTCGATATCGCAGTTCATCGTCTCGTGGAGAATTAGGCCGGAATTGGAAATAGCCAGTCCGGCTCGGCGACGTTCCGCCCAGCCTCCTCATTAATCCTCTCTCTCTCTCTGCGTCACCTCCGTCACTTCGGCGTATCATCGCAGACGGCTGCTAGATGACACGCAGTATCAACGTCACCGAACGATTGCGTCGTCGGTTATTGAACACGAAACGCACCGCTGTATATATCGGAATGTAAAATTCTGGAATAGCCAGTCCCGTTGTCTGTATACACAAACAACACGACATTAGTTACCTGAGTTTTATGTTACACAGCAAACACAGTATCACGTGTGCTAGTCACAACTGTGTTTAACTAAGCTTTATCTCTCTCTCCCCACTGTTCACTTTTTACCGTGCGACGCTGTGCTAGCTCGATATATGCTGCCGTGTGTCTGTCCGTCCGTTTGTACGTCTGTTACAAGCCGGTATTGTAGTGAAATGGCAAGACGAATCGAGCAGGGATTTGGTAGGGCCTATGTGAGGCTGCCTTCCAATTATTTTATACTGCGTTATAATGAAATACGAGAATGACTAAAAATAAGAGTACTTCTTTCCGGAACTTTGTCCAAAACTCTGGACTTATATTTCGCCACGGCAAGTCAATCGTGTTGTCAACAAAACTCGTCGACGGTCGATCTTGTTGACTACGCCTACGCCGGTCGACGCGTCGTGGCTGTTTACTACACGTCGGTCAACCGTAACCTCTAAGGCCCAAATTCCATTAAGGGCGTACTTCGATTTTGTTGTGGGTTTGTTGTAAGACTTCGTTCTACTGTCGTGCAGCAGTTAACAAGATTTCGACGGATATGCGGCGTCGCGCGGTCCGTCTGCGGTAGCAGAGCTACTGTAAGTCATATCGGAGGCACCGTGCTGTACACTATCGATCTGCCGTGAATGCCGTTCAGCAGCGAAGAAACCAGCACACTTGACGGTGGCCATTAATCGCGACATGTTCGCATAACTCTAAATGTAAACAAGGAAATACAAGGAAATGTTATCAGGCTGCATCGCTAGCACGCACAGCTACACGCGGCACCTTGCTGCACATGTGGCACGTAGCGTAGTCTGTGTGTGTGTGTGTTGAGCACACCGGTGAGCCCTGCAAAAACGGTTAAACCGATCGAGATGCCATTGTTAGCTGTGCCGTAGGTTAGATGGGGTCCGGGTCACCCCATGAAATGGGGCACATTTGAGGGGACATGTGCCCGACACCACTTGGATAATGGATTCGTCCTCCAGTCTTCGTTCCCGCCGGACGCAACTAGTACCACGCAGCAGAAGCATCACTCAGTAGCGGTGCTGCCTGTCGTCAGCATTACTGTGGTTACTGGTTTAGTAATTAAACGTTCTTAAAAGCGTATTCATTAGCATGGGCTTGAATATGATAAAACACGTGAGGTTAAAAATTAAAACACATTTCGATGGCAAACTTACTCAGTAATAACTCTACCAAAATTACTACAATCGGACAATTACCGTTACTGTTAAAATACATATTGTTAAGGTTAGCGTGACATATAGCTACATTTTTGCAACAGTGTGTATCGGTATATCAGTATATCGCACTAGCTGGTCGCACCATCCCTGCCATTTATATCCGAAAGTAGCCTACGTTTAAACGAAATGTAGAAGTTAGCACTTCCCCTGACAATGTCTACCGAACCAATGCATTTTGATGGAGGTGACGTGTCTAATTTGTTCAAATATCAAGATTTTCCCGACTGTGGATAGTTGTATTCTAATGCTGCCGGTAATCGAAATTCTTTTTTTTCTTTGAGTTTGTACAAATCACTGGTTAGGCCTCATGTTGAGTATTGTATTAGTGCTTGGAATCCACATTATAAGAAAGACAAGGAGCTCATTGAGAAGGTTCAGAGGAGATTTAAAAATGATTAATAATATGGAGGGGAAATCGTATAAAGAAAGATTATACTGTTTGAAGCTATGGACACTTGAAGAGCGAAAGAATAGGCAGGATCTCATCGACGTTTTTAAGATGTGTAACGGCCCGTCGAGGTTAAAGTTAAACGAGTTTTTTACTCTAGCAGATAAAACAAGAGGAATTAGGCCCTAGAGGACATTCTAGGAAATTAGTTAAGTTTCGGTGCACACGGGACTGCTGTATTTTTTTCAAACAGAGTGATTAATAGATGGAATCAGCTGGACCAGAGGGTGGTAGATGCTTCCAGCATCAATGCCTTTAAAGGATGGTTGAACAAAACGAGGGAAAACAAGGATGGGCTTCTTCATGGACTGATCCGCCGAGCCCTAGGCCTCGCCGGTGGGTTTTCTGGCCGGTGAGGCCACACAAGGTGAGTAACAAGGTGAGTAAATCGCTAGTACAGTGAATAAAAAGTTTTGCAAAACGCTACTACAGTATATACTGCCGGAATTCCCGGAAACCATTTCGTCCGAGCTCTGGCATCTTCCGTTGCGACAATTAAGTGATCACGCCCACTCGAACACGGGCAATGCAACAGTAGACCTATTCTTATAAAGTAACAGCCACGATCGTTCGTAGTCGAACAAGTTCATCGTGAGTAGGCTATTCCAGTTAATGCATCGTCTACACAAATCCCCTTTTGTGATCGATCTTAATCGAAACCCTTCATAATCTCGGGCGCTCTGACGATATCGCCTTTCCGACAATTCCGTCACTCTGTCATTTCGCAACACATCGCCGCGTGATTCATCACTCTGCTCAACACTTATCCTCTCACCGGGACTCGACGATTATTCTCCTGCACACTGTACGCTATACATGGTGCCTCCCCAGCACATTGCGTTGGATTGCTCACGTCTTTGAAACGCCTGAACCAATTTTTATAACATTAGGCACATTTCAGCGCTGCTTTCTCCTAAGCACACATATTTACTGCATTTTCGTTAACTTATGCTACTTTACGAAAGACATGTCCGGTTTTCGCTTATGAAAATTAAGCAGGGCTACTGCATTCAACTGGTCACATATTTAAAGGTCCTAAAGCCCTAAACTAATCTTCTGGAAAAGTGGCACACTTCAACGCCGTTGAATCTCGAAAGTGTCTGTTAAGTATCTTGTTAAGTGTCTATTTATCAACTTCATTAAATAAGCGGTGCAAGTAGGTTCCTTTTATCCCCCAAAAATCAAAGACAGCTTGCTTGGGCTATACGCATACTCGCTTCCTGACGTCAGTCAAGACAGTTCAAAATTAGATGCAGTGTTTCGCTTTGTTGCAAACCTTTAATGAGCTACGACTGACTTTCGTTATTTTGCACACTGTTACCAAAAACGTGTCAAACTGAAGCAATTTTAATTTGTTAAAATCCATAACAACACGTACAATAATTACGACGTCAGTGGAGACAACGAAATGAAAAAATGAATTAGCAAGTCGTTTAACTTCGTGTAAATAAGCGCAAACCGGGTTGTTAACGTGCTTCGTTGCACGTGATGAAAACAACAGTGAACTGATGTAGGCCTATTCAAAACGAAACGGCGTTGAAGTTTGCCACATATACTACACTTTGATCTTAGCCATGCGGATGGTTGTTTATATCACCCTATGTACACACAAAACTCCAACAAAACATTTAAGAGAAGACGTCGCATGAACTGTTTGCAGTTGAAAACAGTTAAGATTTTAGTCGTATATGTGCGCTTGAACGCAAGTCCTGCATAACATAAACTTCAGACAGGAACAACGTATTTTCACCACAAAGGATAACAAAATAACTGGAAAAGAATCTATGTTTACAGCGACTGTGTGGCTGCCCTATACAAAAATTGTTGCTGTTGTAGTTGCTGCTGTTTGTTGCAATTTTGATTATAATTATTATTACTACTATTATTACCAGTAACATTGCCATTAACATGAGCGTTATAAGCACCGTCCGTTTCAGGCCTACTTCGAATGTTTTGACGTGCCTCGTTATCATAATGCTGTACACTGGAAATGGCAGGCCTATCGAAGCTAGTTTACAGCAGATAAATCGACACCGACATGACAATGCAGAATCGTGCAAAACATTCCCGAACAGTAGTAATTAGTATTCAACAAACTACAGTCGATGTAGTGGCTCATATCAGTATAATTATAAGGGTTTACGTTTTTTTCTCTGTGCGAAAACAAAACAAAACACAAGCGGACGATCAGTTTCTGCAGTACGCCGATGGTTTACTCTTCCTCTTCCTCTTCTTCTTCTTCCTCTTCGCCGGCCTCTTCCTCCTCAGCAGCAGCCTCTGTGGATTCTGTATGCTTTAGCTCGCCCCAGTCTGGCTTCTTTTCTTTCTCCTGACACATCGACGACGAAACCAACACATAAACTTGTAACAATTTATCATACGACAAACACAAATACCGAAAAATTTGTTAGACAGGCGTCCATACATTTAAATTAAAAGTAAGCACGACAAATGTAACACGTATAACACATAAACTTGCTGCTGACTAAGCGTTGGTTCTTTTTAATGTTACGCTTTGCTAGCAGCAGAAATTACGTCATAAATGTGTTAATAAATAGAGTACGTAAATATTTGTTTTAACCTCTTCTTCGAGCGCGAATTTGGGCTGTCCAGTTGACTTTAATTGAGTTATCTCCAATCGCGTTTTCTTCATGGCTTCTCGGTCAAATTTCGCCATTCTGTCAACAACACGATCGGTAACCATCAAGTCCATCATACACTGCAGTGACTGTATAACCACAACAATTTATCATACGACAAACACAAATAGTACACCATCTTTCAATAAAAAAACAACTTTTTGATTATTGGTCATAACTTATGCGAATGAATATCCGGGTACATGTCAATGTCAATATCAGTGTCAATAGTAGATTTATATAGCGCATAATCGCAAAGCCTCTAATGCTCTGTGTGCGCTGTGCTAGTAGAACGAGAAAAGAAGCTTTCAGGTCCCGGCGAAAACTGACAAAGGAACGTGACGGATCTCGCAGGTAGTCTGGTAACAAGTTCCAGGACGCCGGGCCGGCTACAGAAAAGGCCCGACGACCGAACACCGAACGCTGGTGTCGCGGTACGAACAGCTGATGGCTGCCGGCGGACCGCAGATGCTGCCGACGAGCAATGTCTGAGGTGTGGATGCAGCAGCCCGTCATGTATATGATGTACTGTGGTGCTCTGTGCTGCAGACATCGATAGACCGTTGCACACAGCTTGTACTGCACCCGCTGAGGAACGTCCAGCCAGTGCAGCTCGTCATGCAGGAGATGGCTGAGTCCGCGGTCGTACTTCCGCGTGTCGCTGACGACGCGAGCGGCAGCATTCAGTACTCGCTGGAGCTTGTCTGTGGTGGACTTGGATGCCCCACCGAGAATGGCGTTGCAATAGTCCACGCGTGACGTCACAAAAGCGTGGACTAACGTAGCCGCTGAGTCGAGTGAACGACTGCATGAGCTGTGACTAGAAATCAAATGGGTTGCTCTGAATTGGAACACGGTGTAGTGCAGTTCTGACTATGTCAAGGCCTTTTCATTTCGCCGTACTAGAACTGAACTAAACTGGCTCTGAAATAAACTCACAACAGTGCTGTCACTGCTGTGTATCTTCAGTTCAGTTCAATTAAGATCAATTCTGTCGTGGCGCTGTGAATGAAACTTTAACTAAATAGATGCAAGGCAAAGCCTGTCGGTAACCCACCCGCTTATCTCCTCGCCGCCTGTTAATTATTGTTAATTGGTAAGCGTCCATCGAGTCAGGTAATTTGTTTGCCTGCGCCCTGCATAGAAACTGCCGTTCTTCTCCTACAAGGTGAGTATTGCTGGTCGATTATGCCCACAAAAGTGGCTGTCATGGCAACGGCCCTTGAGGGATCGAAAAAGTAACTTCAGATCGTTCACTCTATGGCCAAAGTTCTACCAATCCTGCAAATTTAGTGAAAACCGGTCCGGTAGATGCTGAGGTAATTGGTCTGACATAAATCACTAAAAATATATACAACAAAACATCAAGATATAAGCCCTTCTCGCCTGCGCTTCGCGCATAGCAGGTGGGCTAATTGTTGAAAACAGTAAAAATAAAGACTGTCTTACTTCTGTTGCGTCTTTGAAACTTTCTTGAGCATCGGCTTCGAACTGCAAATAAAGCAACACAAACAGTGTGACGGCTGTAACTAAACGTTTGAACTTTTACTGAAGTCGAAGTTAGGACTACAGTGAATACAGAACGTCAGTGTTTACTTATAACGTATAAAATCACTAGTCTTAGTAGTTTACTGTTGCGTTTGGCAATAGCAAGACCCGAATGTAAGTAATAGCCGCGATACCATATCTACACTGTGAGTCGAAAAACAAGACATGCATCCGTAACTTCGCCAAATGTTAACCTATTTTCGAAATTTTTTCACTGCTAGACTCAATAGTAAATTTGAAACAAACTCGTATTTAAATATGCCACCCACATTTAATACACACTGCACTATCTTGTGAAATATCTATGTTCAAAAAATCGCCATGTTCAAGACGTACTTTGAAGCAAACTGCCATGTAAGACTTAGCCACTCAAAAACTGTTTTAAGATATTTGTCTGGTAAAATAAGCATTATTTAATTCACTGACAAATAGGTGTTTACATGCATCAACTATATAAAAAGTACCACGTTTATGACTGTACACAACTGCTGCAACAGAGAAAAAGATGTCGCAGCAATGCTGTACATGATCAGCAGTCGATCAGTCACTGATGGCGCCAGTCTGTCAGTAAGTCAAAACTGGTCTACAGCAGTTAAATATATATTTGTTGACAGTAAACTCACATTAATCTGCCTATTAATATAACAACAATTAGTAACAGTTTCTGTCCCTAACATACAAGTTATTTTACTTATCTGGCGAGTTTTGCATTTTTGAGAACAAAAGTGCAAGGCGAATCTAGTATGACACGATTAACCATTTTGCCTGTAACTTCGCCAAATGTTCAGTGATTTTTAAATTCTTTCACCAGCAAATTCAATGATAAATTTGCAATGATATACCCATCAAAACTTAAAAGCTTAGCTATTCTACCATGTGATTTGTCATTAATCATAATACATATTTCAGATTGCCGTCGGTTTTCTGATATTCATATTTCACAAGATAGTGTCGCGACACATTTGAAGTGTGGTGGGATATTTAAATGTAAATTTGTTGCAAATTTACCACTGAGTCTGCCAGCAAAATTTTGAAAAGCGGTTAGCGCTTGGGGGAAGTTATGGGCAAGAGTTTAGTGTTTTTTGAGTCACGGTGTACAAAATCAGTAGGTGCCAAAACGGGCACTTCCGGTCATCGACAGAGTTCCATAATGACCTTAGGTCTATTGGTGGAACCACTGTCTAGTTACAAGCCGCTTAAGTCAGCAGAACCATAATTCTTGGGAAGAAGAAGAAACGCTGCACAGCATTGACAGAGCTGCTTTCGCTATGCGATGCGGCTAAATACTTTATTGTTGTTTAAAAACTGGCCTTTAGACCACTTTTTTTACAATTTTCCCATAAACCGGTTAGATTGCTAAGTCACTATTTTATTAATTTGTACATTATTTTATTACACTGTGTTGTACAAGAATTATGTGTTCAAAGTTGGTTTAGCAGCTGTTTTGCAGCCGGCATGCCAGTGGTTAACACACCACACTACGAGTCTACGATACGATACGATACGAGATGCTATTTTAACTCAAAAGCTGATGTAAGTTCAGCTTAATCTACCGCACGAAACCAACAACTAAAAAATGGAGAGAAAAAACTAAAAAGTGAAGAAGAAGTATTGGTAAACAGTCCGGGGAATCATTCGTTAATTGCCAGTTACCTGCCATTGCTGTTAATCGAAAAACGTATGTGACAGAAAGCATAATCATACAGCAATTAATCGACTACAGTACTCACAATTTTCCTTTGACGTCGTTCACTTTAATATTAAGTTCATTTATCTGAAAATGACACAGTGAATAAACAGAGACGCAGTCATATCCAGTTCAAACACAAAGTGCGAGTAGCTTGCGTGAAACAGGTGACCATTAACATACGTAGCCTACATACATACATACATACACTTGATAACGCGCACAATAGTCAAGCGCAAGGCTTGAATCAGAGTAAGTACTGTTGTATCAACGTGTTTCAGAATTAACCGTTCGACAACGAATACATTATGAACATATGAAACTGATGTTAAAGTACGTGTATAAAATTAACTAATTTTAATATCGAAAAAATGTGTATATTAATGTGGAAACAATGTGGCATAACAAGCAGCTCAGCTGTATCACAAAGAGCCCGCGAGACGATCACGCAATATGTTACGTTAATATGTGTAACTGTTGACGAGTAGGCGATTACTTTGCGATTACTAGTCAAATAAAGCTACGTGTAAAAGTTTAGGCCTAATATAAATAAAATATAGGTATATTAATACCCAATGCTAATGTCTGCTACTTCAATGGTCTAGGCAGTGGCGTAGCCAGAGATTGTGTAGGGGGTAGACCCAAGCGCCGGAGGCGCGAGGGTCGAGGCGCGAAGGCGCCGAGTGGGGTGGGGTCTGGGGAAGGGTGTCTCCTGAAACGCACTTTCTGCATACTCCGAGCCACAGAACCATTCTCGTAGAAAGAAAAATGTGATTTTTGCCAAATGTAAGTGCTTAGGCCTACTTGTCAAATTTAATACATTACATTAGTCAGACTCAGAAATTTACATAGACAACAACACGTGCTGCAAGACCAGCGACTAGCAGTCAAGTTCAGCAGTCTGAACTACTGATCCTACAATAATTTTTTGTCCAGTCCTTGGGGGAGCAACTGCCGCGACTGCTGCCCCTGGCTACGCCAATGGTCTAGGTAAAGTAATTGGTCAAATGCGTTTGTGTCTACATGTATGTGTGTCCGCAACTCTTCAACTAAATGACTTCTGAGATGGACATTTGGCATGTTGGTCAAGCTTGAACCTATCCAAGTCAGGTTCAAAGGTTGAGGTCATAAAAGTTCACGGCTCAAAATTTTCCTTTTCAGCTATGAGTGTACGATACGATCCGAGATGCTAATTTAACGTGAGCTCGAAAGCTGACACAAGTCAGCTTAATCTACCACACGGAACCAACAACTAAAAGGTGTTAAAACACACACACGTTTAACGGGCCCTTGTCCAGGACTACCTGGGTGAGCCGGTACCAGAAAGGTAAAACCAGTCTGGATTTCACTGGAGCAAGAGACAGTGAGTGGCAGTCACTCTAGAGAGATAACCACGCCAGCACCCCACCGCTCAGTTTTTTACAGGCCGGATGCCCTTCCTGCCACCCAACCAACAGCGTCAAAGCACTGAAGGGTTAAAAGGTGTTAAAAGAAGAACTAAAAAGTAAAAAACGGATATGCTCAGAAGTATTGGCAACAGTCTGGGAAATTTGTGGAGTCAGCCCTGAAGAAAAAAAGGAAGGCTGCGATGGGAAGGATTTGGAGAACGGGAAGGTTTTAAGCCTGGAATGATAGAGTGAAGGGGTGATGGATGAGGACAGTGGTGAGCCGATGGAGCCGATGAGAGAACTACCACTCGTAGGACTGGGTGAATCAGAATTGGAGAGATTACTGTGTGGTTGACGGAGAGAAGACGGCAGTTGATTCCAGAGACGAGGGGGAAGCATACTGGAAAGAACTATCTGTTTTCATAGAGAAGATGTGACCAAAGATGACGCTTCTCCAAACCCCGTACCCGTTGAGACTGACACTCGGTGTTTTGGGCATCTCGTTCACTATGGCAATTTTGCTTCTGATTAATGAACGAAGTTGACTTTCAGTCAAGCGTCTGACAAACCTCTTCTGTTTGCCGACCAAGTTTTCCTTCCCAGTCGTACTTCTCTTCCTCGAGACGACATACGGCATCGTACAGTTCACGCACTTTCTTCTCCAGGCCAGCTGCACAAACACAAGTTCTTGCATCAGTTCGACACAATAATCCTACTTTCTGTTGCGTTTATGGTCCACATTAAACAAAAACGCCCTATTCATAAAACTTATGACAAGAAATCTACCCGTTGCATTATTAGACCTCTTGAAAATTGGTTAAAAAGCAGCTTCTCAAGTGTTAAATGGAACAACATTTTTTCATATATTTTTGCGCGTTAGACATTTGGAGTTAGACAAGGTTCCGTTCTATCCCCCCTTTTATTTGCAATTTATTTAGACAACATCCCTATAACCCGCTCTCTTACTTCCCATATCTCTTATTCTACTTTACGCTGATGACATACTTTTAATAGCTCCCTCTATCAGTGAATTGCAAAGGTTATTTAATAATTGTGAACGTGAATTGCAATGGTTGGATATGCGCATCAATGTAAAAAATCCCACTGTGTGCGCAGTGGTCCTAGATTTAATGTTAGTTGTGCACGAGTAACCACTTCTGATAGTCATTCTCTCCCTTGGATAGACGAAATACGGTATCTGGGTATATACAGGGTGGGCCAAAACGGGGCCACAAACTCATCATCATAATTCTGTCAATTCTTAACCGATTTAAGAATTTTTTTCACTAGAAGATTCTTTGGTAAATTTACACTTTAATGGGTGTCAAAAATCCCACCGCACCTTACATATGTTGCTACACTACCTTGTGAAACATTAATGCCAGCGAAACAAGCCATTAACGACAAATTACAAGATAGTGTAGCTACATATTTAAGGTGTGGTGGGTTGTCAATCAGGAAATTAAGACAGGTTTATTGCTGAGTCTGCGAGTGAAAAAGATTTTGAAATCGGTGAATATTTGGCAAAGTTACAAGCAAGAACGTAATTGTTTCGTGCACTTTCTCCGTATTTTAGCAGTGTGTTGGCATGCTACCTAGCGAAGACAAGAAGCTCAGCTATCGCCGAGTGACCGCGCGATGCGTCTTATCAGTAATAATCTTGCCAATTGCCACGCAACAGTGCAGAAACTACTTATACGACAAGTCCTGACCAAACTGATGGTATGAAGTTGGAGGTTTAGTCGGAGGCAATGTGTCATGAACAATGTGCACTCAAC
>Ga0126329_10000163_pt1 | contig 13375 bp, 11 predicted proteins | sample InaspJWI85metaG_FD_104915 | JGI IMG/M metagenome (GOLD analysis project Ga0126329, IMG submission 104915) | Marine gutless worms symbiont microbial communities from Oahu, Hawaii - Inanidrilus sp. 2 OAHU.JWI-85 metaG | ecosystem: Host-associated > Annelida > Digestive system > Unclassified...
GGTATGAAGGAATGAGAACAGATCCGTTATGAGCTGACGAGCCGCTTTTCCATCAAATACGTTGGCTGCGAACACCCGAACAATACCCAGACAACCCATTGTATCGACAATTTCTTTTTCTTCTATCGGCGAGACCGATCTCGACGAGGCCGAGTGTGTCGGCGCGTTCGTGGGGGATACCTTAGAGCGAGCAGGATTCTGCTGCAAGTAGTGAGGACCCGGTTGACACGCCAATGCCAGTTTTCCTCGAAGACGTGGACCCTGAGCAAGGGGACATCCCAACCTTCCTTACCAGGACCAATGCCCGACAGCTCCTCGGAATGCAGTCCGGCGAGTCGATTAAGGATGCTCTGACCCGCCTAGCTCGTGAACGTCAAGGAGAATAGCCGTACGGTATAGACGATAAGGCTACGGCAGATGACCGTTGCGGTCCCGCAAGCACGGGCGTTGGTGATCGAGTTCTGCCACTCGATATCCGGCGGCTGCGCGGTTGACTTACTACCTCCGCGATACGACGGAGGAGTTGTATGGCGACAGAGCTAGAGGGCTTGATGACGTACTCAGCGGGTACACTACCGAACCCGGATTTCATCCGGGCCGATGCGATATTCCATGCGGTAACCTGAAGGATGTCGGCGACCTTATCACCACATTGCGCCATGAGATAATCGGTCATTTCGGCCTCAATACCTTTACCGGCGACCAGAAACGGGCTTTGCTGGAGAGTATCGGCGCAGCACGGCGGAGCTATCCATGCTCGGTTTGTGGGCGCGGATAGATGCATGCTACGCCAGTGAGCCTGGGAGTATCAGGGCCGAGGAGGTATTCGCCTTATACTGCGAAGGTATCGTGCCGGGTCACCACATCAACCGGCAAAACGTGCATGAGCACGGAGCCTGTTCATTCCGCGAAACATGCATCGACCGTATCCGTCCGATGCGGTTGGATGACTTGGAGACCATCGCGCTGATGGTTGCCCAGGGTCTACACGACCGTAGCAGGCAGCAGCAGAACTTTCCCGAACGCAACCAGCAGCTCAGACAGCAAAGGGAATCGGAGCCCATGCGATGACTGATCTTATCGTTTGTTTCAAAAAACCCGCCGAGTGGGCCGACAGCGTCCATATCCATTACTGGAATACCCATCCACATAGCCAGGGCTCGATCTGGCCGGGTGTTCCCATGGAGCAGATAGACGGCTGGCTGACCCATCGGTTCGAGGGCGTCACGGCGGCCTGCTTCGTCTTCAATGACCTCCTGGGCTGGCAGAGCGGCGATCTATACCGGGATCGCAGTGGTTGGTACGCAGACGGCCATTGGTACGACCAACCACCGCAGGCGACAACGGCTACTGCATCCGCCCCGGACCGATCCTTCACCCGCTCCGAAACGGCACCGCGAATCAGGACGAAAGCCAGCGGGTTGCCCGACTTCCGCGAAGAGACCATCTATTTTCTGCTCACCGCCCGGTTTTACGACGGCGACCCATCCAACAACTTCTTCTGCCGTGACCGCATCCGCTTCAACGCCGCCGGCGAGGCCGAGGACCCGCATTGGCGCGGGGATTTCAAGGGGCTGATCCAACGCCTGGACTACATCCGCGATCTAGGGTTCAGTGCCATCTGGATCACCCCACCCATCGAAAACCGCTCCGGTCTCGACTACCACGGCTACCACAGCTACGACTGGACGCAGATCGATCCGCGGCTGGAATCCCCCGATGCCACCTATCAGGACCTCATCAATGAGGTCCACGCGCGGGGCATCAAGATCATTCAGGACGTGGTCATCAACCACTCCTGCCAGTACGGCATCCGCGGCAAGGTGTGGATCGACCACCTGCCGATTAAATACTACGTCCCCCATGGCTCGGAGCCGGACCGGGTCGACCATGGCCCCTACCAGGGCAGCTTGGGCAACTACGCCTGGCCGAATCGGGATGACATCGACAACCCGGTCGCCCCAGCGTGGTATCGGGAACGCCATGCCTGTGATCCGAAAGGCATTGAACCCCTGATCGACCACAAGACCGGTGAGACCTTGCCCAAACCCGGCTACGACCCTGGCCGCTTCTTCGGCATTGACGCCAATACCCTTGACCCAGCATGGTATCATCATCAGGGATTTATCTGCGGCGGGGATTGGGAGAGCCCCCACCCGCTGCAACACAAGCACCTCGCCGGCGACTGCATCGACCTCGCCACCGAGCGGGAGAACGTCAAGGATTACATCATCGGCAGCATCAACCGCTACCTCGACATGGGGGTCGATGCCCTGCGGATCGATACTGTGAAACACATTGAGCGCGACAACCTGCTCGAGTACATCAACGTCTGGAAGGCCCACAAACCGGGACTGTTCGTGTTCGGCGAGAACCTGGTCAAGGGCTATGGCTGGGGCGATCTGGGCGGTGGCGACAACGGACCCTCCCAGATCCGTCCCTGGTGGTATACCCGCCTCGGCCACGACCCGAGAAACCCCGATTCCGGGGGCGATTCCGGCTTTCCCCAGCTGGATTTCGGCCTCTTCTCCACCTTTCGGGACAACCTGAGCCGCGGCAGCTTCGAGGGCATCGGCCGGGTGCTGGAGATGGATTGGATCTACGGCAACGCCACCGAGCTCGTCACCTTCCTGCAGAATCACGACGTCGGCCCGGACAACGACTTTTGCTTTCGCTTCAAGGGCGAACAGTGGATGGCAGCGGCCGCCTACAACCTCCTATGGACGGTACGGGGTATCCCCTGCCTCTATTTCGGGGAGGAGATCGAGTTCATGAAGGGCGCGCCCCAGGACATCATCGGCAATGACGACACCCTGGATACGACCGGGCGCGCCTATTTTGGCGACCACATCGACGACGCGCACATCGCCGCGACACAGGATCACCCGCTCTACCGACACCTCCAGCGCCTCAACCAAATCCGCCGCGCCATCCCCGCCCTGCAAAAGGCACCCATGAGCCAGATCGACGAGTGGGGCTCGGGTCTCTCCTTCGTCCGCGATTGGAAGCACGGCGAGAGCTACGCCGTGATCGGGCTCACCATCGGAGGCGGCCAGGACATTAGCGTCGGTGGCGTGCGCGATGGCATCTACCGGGATGCGGTCACCGGCGACGGGATCACAGCCCAGAGCGGAACCCTTTCGTTCCACGTCAAGGGCAACTCCGCCGGCATTTATGTCCTCGAGGGTCCGGGCAAGATCGGTGAAGGCGGCGTCTATCTGCGCTAACGGGGTTTTTCAGCCTCCGGTCGCTGGTACAGAGGCACCGAAGTGCACCGATAACATGAGAATCATTTTTTCCGCAAATGAACGCGAATAAACTCGCATGGGTCTTTTCTTGCCTGTGTAGTCTTGGTATACAGGGCAACCGAATAATAATCACTGCCTCTGAGGTTGCTTCTCAATCACGCCTCATCGGTCTGAGGCGAGGCCTTGGCTAGCGGTAGTTGCCTGGAACCTGGGTGCTGGGTCCCACACACTGCGGCAACGACGATTTTCCTTGTCCTCAGCGCCCTTGATCAGGTTGGGTGCGGTGGACACCAAAAGCCCGCATTCAAAGCGGCGGCGGGTTTGTGCATTTTATCGGCACCTGGGTCACACCAAACACCGCAGGTTCCAGGGCAAGCGCGTATAAAATTGTATCGTAACAAATAGAGGGGGAAAGTAGGGGGAAACGGCATTTGGAGTTTTCCCCCATGACAAGCAGCATTGAAGAACATTTGGTAGTGGTAATTTTTGAAGTGATAGAGTAGATGGATTCATCGGTAATGATTCCGATTGCTGGCGTTTTTCTCGTTACCTGATTCTAGATTTTAGCCCTCTCTTCTGGAAGAATACGCTTGGTCTGAACGAGTGCGTTCATTGATCAACCTAACCAAAGAGTTTTCAATTTAAGCACTACCCAGACGGCAATGGGGTTTGCGGTTTCCATGGGGCCATCCTTTATGGCAAATTTGCACCTACCGGGGCCGAATCGGTCGCTCGACTCTAATGGAAATCTCCCCCCATGCAAGCGGAACTCCTCCTCCATCCCCAATGGATCGTCCCCGTCGACGCCGCCGAGAGCATCCTCACGAACCACAGCTTGGCGGTTGCGGGGGGACGCATCCAGGCCCTGTCGCCGACCCCGGAGGCCCGCGCCGACATCCAGGCTGCACAGGAGCTCGAGCTGCCAGGACACGTGCTGATCCCGGGCCTCATCAACGCCCACACCCACTCCCCCATGGTCTTGCTGCGGGGATTGGCGGACGATCTTCCACTGATGACCTGGCTCAACGAACATATCTGGCCGGCGGAGCAGCGATGGGTGGATCCTGAATTCGTCCGTGCCGGGACCCGGCTCGCCGCCCTGGAGATGCTCAAGAGCGGCACCATCTGCTTCAACGACATGTACTTCTTTGCCGAGGTCACCGCCAAGGCCGCGGCTGACGCCGGTATGAGGGCGGTCGTCGGCATGATCCTGGTGGATTTTTCCACCCGCTTCGCCGACGCCCCGGAGGAATACCTGCGCAAGGGCCTGGCGCTTCACGACCACTACCACGACCATGCCCTGATCCGCACCGCCTTTGCCCCCCATGCCACCTACTCGGTGTCCGACGGTCCCTTCGAGCGTATCCGCACCCTGTCCAACGAGCTGGACGTCCCGCTACACATCCACTTGCATGAAGCCCGCGAAGAGGTCATCCACTCCCTGCGCGACCATGGCGAGCGGCCCTTGGCCCGCCTGGAACGCCTGGGTCTGCTGGGACCGAATCTGGTCGCGGTGCACATGACCCAGCTCGAAGAATCGGAGATCACGGCCCTGACCTGCGCCAATGCCCACGTGGTCCACTGCCCGGAATCGAACCTGAAGCTCACCAGCGGCTTCTGTCCGGTAGCCCAACTCCTCGCCGCGGGGGTGAACGTCGCCCTGGGGACCGACGGGGCGGCCAGCAACAATGATCTGAACATGATGGGTGAGATCCAGACCGCAGCCCTGCTGGGCAAGAGTGTGGCCGGCTCCCCGGCGGCGCTGCCCGCCTATACCGCCCTGCGGATGGCCACCCTGAACGGGGCCCGGGCCCTCGGTATCGACACCGAGACTGGCTCCCTCGAAATCGGCAAGTCCGCGGATATAGTGGCCCTCGACCTGCGGGATCCGGATACCGAGCCAGTCTACAACCCGGTCTCCCAGATCGTTTACGCGGCCGGCCGCGATCAAGTCCGCCAGGTTTGGGTGGTCGGCCGGCACCTGATCCGCGACGGCGAGCCCACGACCCTAGACCCGGCAGCTATCCTGGACGAAGCCCGGGAATGGGGAGCGCGGATTGCCGCGGCCAATTGATTCTTATGAATGATGAATACCGTAGCGCAGGCCAAACCCCGCTAACGGTCGGATTTGCTGGGTTTCGTTCCCCTGCCTGCGACAGGCAGGTTAACCCAGCTTACGATCTCAGCTTTAAGAACAATGAATCTCGGTAGCCCCTAGTACCCCGTTTCATCAAAATTTGCTGTTAAAATCACCCTTGTCATCCCGAGCGTAGCCAGGGATCTTCGGCTTGGCAAAAGTCCTCAGCGACCAGGATTTCTCGCTACGCTCGAAATGACAACCAGAAAAATCGGATGAAATGGTCTACCAGTACCCCGTTTCACTCTATTTTGCGGGTACGAATCGGCGGGTACACCAGGTTCCCTCACCCTAACCGATCCTTGAACATGCAAAATATGCTGAAACGGGGTACTAGGGGTCACTCCATAGAACGGAAAATATTGCACACTAAGGGTGATAATGGAGTGACCCATTAGAGAAAGTGGCTTTATATCGTAGCTACCCTCCTTTTACCCCTTAAAGGCACGAGAACCGATGAATGGATGGGGATTATTGAGCGCGCCGCGCTGGAAATGGATGAGAAAACAAACCGCCCACGCAAGCTGCGGATTACGCTTTTGGACATGATTATCGAGGCGATCAAGGAACGAAAAAATGTCCTGACATTGCATCGGGACTATTTCCGGCTTCGCAAGCCGATTCAGCGCCGGATTTACGAGCTGGCAAGAAAGCACTGCGGCAACCAGGAAGAATGGTGCCCCTACGTGAAAACGCTACACGTAAAGAGCGGCTCCAAGGCAGAGTTGAGAGAATTCCGAAGAGCCTTCAAGAATCTGGTGGAAGAAAAATCCCTCCCCGATTACGACATTGCATTGGATGAGGAAAACGACCAGGTTATTTTCACGAACAAGAAGAACGCTCTGACCGGACAGGAAAAAGAAGGGGACGGCTTCCCTGCCCTCGAACCGGAGACCTACAACGACGCGCGTATCGTCGCCTCTGGCTATGACGTGTACTATCTGGAGGAAGAGTGGCGAGATTGGTGGGTAGATAGTGGGAAACCACCGTTATCGAACCCCGATAAGGCGTTTATTGGTTTCTGCAAAGCAAGCTACGAGAAAAATCCAAACCCCTGAATACGCTAAGTGTCGGAGATACGGACCAGAAATGGTCAAGATTGCGGGTGTAACGATTTCGCTATTTCTTTATTTCTTTAATGTGCGACACGGTGCTCCTTGACGAGCTCGAAGCCTTCCCGAAAAAGCTCGACCATGCTAATACCATGCGAAGCTGAAAAGGATTTGAATTCCCTGTGAAACTCGGGATCGACCTTGAAGTTTAGCGGCTTGAGATCACCGCTCTGCGGCTTCTTGAGGTTGTGAACAACGGCAACAGAGGGCGGGGCTTCCCCCTTCTTAATTAATGCTAGAAACGGGATTAGCGGGAGGTGGAGGCGGTTTGGCCATAGGCGGCACTCCTTTGGTCTAGTGCGGAAAGGCGATCCATGATGGCCTGGACCACGTCATCAGCCTTTTTCTTCAGCGTCGGGAAGGGACATTCGCAAAGCGCCTTGCCATCATCGGTCGCGCGGCGATATGCGGTACGCTCCGGCAAAGGCGCAGCTAAAGCAGGGTACCCAGCCTCAGACACATAGGCTTTACTTTCGGAAAGCTCCGCGTTGCTCTCGCCGACGTGGAAGAAGGCAAATACGATCTTGTCTAGGGCTTAACAAAATATATGACCAATCTCACGATAGACATCCTCAAACAGGAGGCCGCCCAGTTCTCGGAGGTTGAGAGCATCTACGACGAACCAGCACTGTATGGAGTCACTGACGGTAAAGCTGTTGGCACATACCTAGAGCACAAGTTCACAGCATACCTGGCTGCCAAATACACATACGACATCGGTAACGCCGCCTCTGGTATAGATTTCCCAGGGCTCGGCGTGGATATGAAAGTTACGAGCATCCGCCAACCACAGTCATCCTGTCCTTACAGGGCCGCCAGACAAAAAATATACGGGCTTGGGTACAACCTCCTCATTTTTGTTTATGAAAAGGCGGATGACCACGAACAACGAACAGGGCGACTCAATATGCAGCACACCATATTCGTCGATGAGGAGCGGACCGCCGACTTTCAAATGACCAAAGGCATTCTCAATATCCTAAAAAATGACGGAAACACTGATGACCTGGTCGCTTTCATGCAGGACAAGAACCTTTCCGTCGATGATGTCGAGGCCAGAAATACAGCCGAGGAACTGTTAAAAACCCCGCCAAAACAGGGCTATCTAACTATATCCAACGCCCTTCAATGGCGGCTACAGTATGGCCGTGTCATACAAAAGGCCGGTGAGATAAATGGAATTTGGAGGGTGAGGTAGAGGATGGCTTCTAAGAAATCAAAACAGGTATGGGAATTTGGGGACTTCCAAACTCCGCAAGCTCTTGCTTCTCAGGCCCTAGCAGTTCTGAGTCGCTTGGAACTAAAGGCTAAGTCCGTCATAGAGCCAACCTGCGGGAATGGGTCATTTCTATTAGCAGCCGCTAATGCGTTTCCATCCGCCCGCGCACTCGTTGGTCTTGATGTAAATGCGGATTACTTAAGGGAGCTGCATCGTCAATGCAGAGAAGAGAAGCTAGCCACGATTAAGACAATACACGCCGATTTCTTCACCTTTGATTGGGCAAGTCTTCTCAATGAGCTAGAAGAGCCAATCGCAATCATAGGTAACCCCCCGTGGGTTACAAGCGCCGATCTGGGGATGCTCGGCAGCTCCAACCTGCCTCAAAAATCGAATTTTCAGGGCAGGAAGGGAATTGAGGCACTTACCGGGAAAAGCAACTTCGACATATCAGAATGGATGCTTCTGAAGCACGTGGAATGGCTACAGACCAAGAAAGGCGTGCTAGCCATGCTGTGCAAGACTGCTGTGGCCAGAAAAGTTCTTATTCATGCATGGAAGACTGGGCAGGCGATTAGCGCGGCCAGTATTCACAAAATCGATGCCCTGAAGCACTTTGATGCATCCGTAGACGCCTGCTTCTTTGTTGTTGATTGTACGGGGAGGGCGCAATCCTTCGACTGCGACGTTTACGAGAGCTTGGGAGACGAGAGGCCATCCCACATCATCGGCTATCGCGAAGGCGCGTTGATAGCTGATGTGAACTTGTACGAGAAACGGCACGGGGTCTTAGGGCGAGACAAATACTATGTGTGGCGCTCTGGTATTAAGCATGACTGCTCTAAGGTTATGGAGTTGGAGAAAGAGGGGGTGCTATTTCGAAATGGTGCTGGCGAAATGGTCGGACTGGAGGAGGAATACGTATATCTACTTTATAAGAGTTCCGACATAAGCAATGGGCGCTTGCGGTGCCGGAAATATGTGATAGTGACGCAAAAGACGATTGGTAAGGACACAGCCCATATTGCTGCGGATGCACCCAAAACGTGGGCATACCTTGTTAAGAATGCGGAAAAGCTAGATAGGCGCGGGAGCACTATCTATAAGAAAAGGCCGCGATTCTCCATATTTGGAGTGGGAGACTATTCATTCGAGCCTTGGAAAGTAGCAATCTCTGGTTTCTACAAGAATTTAAGTTTCAAGGTTTTAGCTCCGACCAATGGAAGACCGGCCATGGTTGATGACACCGTCTACTTCCTTGCGTGCAAATCCAAGGACGAGGGCGAATTCCTCTCAGATATCTTGAATTCAGAGCCTGCGCATGAGGCCCTTAACTCATTGATCTTTTGGAGCGACAAACGACCCATTACGGTCGAAGTGCTAAAGCGTCTTAATATCCGGGCAGTGGCAGAGGAGCTGTCACGCGAGCACGAGTATGATTTGTACACCGGAAAACTGGCTGCCACCAATTAATTGGCCCGACACTGCGTGTCCATGGCCGGGGCTGGTGGGAGCAGAATGAGGTACACTCCGTCATCCCTGCCTGCGCGCGGCCTCCCTGCGCTTGCGGAAGGACCCCCCCAGGAGCCCCTCAGCGCCGTTTTACGGCCTCTTGCGGGCTTACCCCTGTAAGAGGGTCTAAGGGGGTCTACCTGTGGCCCGGAACCGACGTAGAGAGGCTCTGAGAGGCTCAGGGACCTCGGTGACCCCTACTAGTACTCCACCAGCTATCTATTGATGGATAGAGTTAACATAAGGTTATGCGACTGAGCACCAAACAGATCGACGCCATCAAGAAAGCCGTGACCGAGAGCTTGGGCGAAGGCGCGGAGGTCTACCTGTTCGGCTCTCGTACCGACGATGCTCGGCGCGGCGGAGATATCGGTTTGCTTGTCGCCCCACACAGGGAGCTCGACCCGGATAAGCGTTTCGATGCAAGGTTGAAAATTCTTGCCTCGCTCCACTGGCGGTTGGGCGGCGCAAGATTGATCTCATCTTCCGGCAACCCAACCAAACGGCTTCGGCGTTCCAGCGACTCGTCCAGGATCAGGCAATTCGCCTATGACAAACCTACTTGCCGCCAAACGCCGCGCCCTTACCGAACAGTTGGGTCTCTGTCGACGTTCTGCTGCGGCATTACAGCACACCTGGAGAAAACTGAACCCGGAGCGCATCGGCGAGTCCGATCCGGACTTGCTCGAAGCCCTGGAGACATTGACCACGCGCTTCTCCCGTCTGAAAGACATACTCATCAAGCGAGTGTTTCGTGCCGTTTCCACCGTAGAGCTTTCCGATGCGGAGCGATTGTTGGACGTTCTCGATCTGATGGAACGTCTCCACCTGATCGCAGGAACCGAGCAGTGGGTCGAGCTCAAAGAGCTGCGCAACGCGATTGTCCATGAGTACAAATTGGACGATCTTCCTGCACTGCAACGGCGTGTGTATCAGGCAGTTCCAATCCTGCTGGATAGCCTTGACGCCATTTCCAGCTACGCAACCAACCAACTTGTTACTATGCCGCCGTTTCAGGATTCCGTCGGCGACTGAGATGCATCAGCTCGTGCCCTGTTTTTCTGGAAAACGTGAGAGGACGAGATAGCGCCTGTCTACATTATCCTTCAGCAGGTTGGCGAATCGTCTCCTGAGCCTCGGCAACCGGATCAGTATGTCGAGGCCTTGCCTCTTGGTCCCCTTCGTGAGGGTCGAGGGGTCGAAATAGGCCTTGGCATTGTCGACGGAAAGGATAAAAGGTGGTCGTCCCTCCCGTGTCAGCAGGTAGCTCATGATGAGGGCGCCGGTTCGATGATTACCTTCGAGGTAGAGTTCGGGCCGGCTGAGGATGTGGATATAAACACCGGCCGCACGTCCCCAGACATCGCCACTATTATGCCGTTGCAGCCATTCTATCAAGGCACCTATCCCCCCGCCTTCCTCCCCATAGAAACGGCGTTCGGTCGAGGCGATGTGCACGGCGAAATTCTTGCGTTTGTCGTCGTCAGTCCCGCATAATAAACGGATGCTCAGCTCAAGTAGGCGTTTGGAGTTTACCGAACGCAAACAGATCGATCTTTTCTACCAAGGCATCGTCCACACTGCGATATCCCGCCATCATGTTCGCTTCGTCCGGCATGGCATCGCGGTGCGCATCCAGGGTCGCGTTGATGCGCGCGAAATCGGCCTGAACGGCCCGCAGGGAAGATTCAATCTCGGGCAGGTTGAGGCGGAATGGATCCATTTGAATTAATAGGGTCAGACTCGATTGATTTACATTGGATCATGGGTAGTGGCTAAGAGGCTGTCTAAAAGCTAAATTATTGATTTTTAATGATAAAAAATCAAATTTTCTGGTGGTATAATAACTGTGAGCACTTCTATTTCGGTTGGTAGATCGCGGCGACTGGGTAGTGCTTAATATGTAGTGGTCGTGTGATGATCCCATCGAAGAAGAAAAAGGCTCACCAGAGAGTTCATCACTACACGTTAAGCACTACCCGAAAAAGAAATATCCTTCCATCACAAAAGTATGGGCCGACAGTGGTTATTCCGGCCCGGAGCTTTCCGATTGGCTCTGGCATCCAATTCGGATGCCTGATCGAGGTCGTTAGAAAACAAACCGGCTTTCCCGGCTTCCACCTGTTACCTCGTCATTACGAACGCAAGCCAACTTCGAGTGAAGCTCAGGGTTATTTCGCATCAAGTCGCTTGCTTCTCCGACAGACCTGCAATAACCAGACGCCCTATAAAATGACCGTTGGGTGATTTCCTATTAACTTATGTCTTTTTAGACAGCCTCTCACGTTCGAACCACCAGTCGTCCTGGACCAGGACATCTACCATATTGCGCAGGCGCACCAGGAATTTGGCGGGTTCCTTGAGCTCGAGGCGTTCCATCCACAGGTCGAATGCCTCTTGGCTGTCTACGCCGCTGTGGCGCTTGGCGACCGAGCCCAGAATCTGGGTAACAAAGAACTTCAGGTTTTCGCGTTGCGAGCCCGAAGCCCGAATGTCGGAGAGAAACAGAGCGGTCGTGGCGGCCACGGCGCCGCCGTCCGCGTCGCCCGGGGTCTCGTCCACCACATGGGTCAAGAGCTCCACCGAAAGCTCCGGGTCCATCGGATAGGTAACCGCGAGCCAGATGCCCTGGCCCAGCGCGCTCAGGGAGGCGGGCTGATCGGACTGGAACAAGACATCACAGGCGTCGGCGGCGGATTCGAAATCTTCTAGTCCGATAAACATATCGAGCGCCTCCCGACCCAGTGGCCAAGCCTCCGCGCCGCGCTCCAGATTGACCAGGGTGCGCGCCATCTGCAGCTTGATGTCGGCAAACTCCTTGGAGACCTTGGTGCTCCGTGCCAGCTCCCGATACCGGTCCTGCAGGGCCTGCAGATGGGACTCCAGGGCGGCCTCCTGGGCGCTGCGATTGACAACCGAGACGGCAGCGGTATCCGCGAGCTGGAAATTCTTGATGGCTTGATGCTTCATGGTTCCTGCCCGGATGCCTCCTGAGGTGCCGGTACGGATGCGCGTACTTGACGAAAACAGCTAACTCCCTGATGTATCTTCGGATTATTGCAATCCAAGGCAACAGGTTGCAGCGCGTAGCTACTATGATGAACATGCAAGGGACTATGTGGTCCCTGGAAAGTAATCGCAACCCCCTAGCGAGGTTCTGCCTCAGACCGACGAAGCATGAATTTTTTGTGCCGTGCACACAAAACTCGCCCCGTTTGTAAAGGATGCGGACCTGTACTCAAGCTTCGTCGCGAAACCCCAATAGGACAGGATTGACAAGATTACAAAAATTTACAGGATTTTTGTCGTTTCTGAATTTCCTACACCCGATCATGTTCTTACCGAACCAGCAAGCGCTCTTCACCACAAAAAATCCTGTTAATCCTATACTATTTAGCTAGCGTCACTAGTGTCCGGGATATTAATTGAATAAATTCAGGTGGTTATTTGTTTCGAGATTGCTTAGATCGTAGTCCACATCGATAACCATCTGATTCAGCAATATTTTTTCGCATATAGTCGGGCTCAAAATCTGTAGGATTGTATAGAGACCTAGGTAGTGCTTAACATGTAGTGATAAATTTTTTCTGAACCATTTTCTTCTTCAATCCACCCGCGGAGCGGGTAGTGTGAGGCTATGATATGTATACATTAGCCATCAACATGTCAGGGTATGAGTTAGAATTCAGGGAGCATGAATGAGTTATGAGTTAACAGTTTCGCGCCGATTCGCGTGATTCGTAGTTTTCTCTCACCAAATCGGCTGTCGGACTAGGGCTCATTCAGGGTTGTTTATACCTCTCGACGCCGGGGCACACATCTGACCCGACCTCTAACTCAATGGCATTGCGTTAAAGATGGCGCAAGATTTAAAACCACGTTCGGATATCCTACCGATCTCACAGCGCCGTTTGTGGGATGAGCTGGTCGAGGTGCCGGAAGCGTTTACGCTTTACGGCGAAACCGCTATCGCCTTGCATTTTGGCTACCGCGAAAGTGTGGATTTCGATTTTGGTAGTGGTAATTTTTGAAGTGATATCTAGCCAATAATCGGCAATAATTCGGTATTAGATCGGTGTATGAAGAGTTTTAAGAAAATCTCATGCATTTTAATACAGTTGGAAAAAGACAACGTCTTACGTACGAA
>Ga0126329_10000164_pt1 | contig 13367 bp, 7 predicted proteins | sample InaspJWI85metaG_FD_104915 | JGI IMG/M metagenome (GOLD analysis project Ga0126329, IMG submission 104915) | Marine gutless worms symbiont microbial communities from Oahu, Hawaii - Inanidrilus sp. 2 OAHU.JWI-85 metaG | ecosystem: Host-associated > Annelida > Digestive system > Unclassified...
CAAATTTTGGTGACCATCGGTTAAGGGGTTTTTGGGTGGCGGGGGGTCAAATTTCCCCCTCTCCCATTGACTTTCATCGTCGCCCTTACAACACTCTCGCACTACCGTGCGAGTGTGTGATAAGGCATCGTGGTCCTTTAGCTCAAACATTGGGTGACTTTGTCTTTCGCTGATGCCAAAGTCTCAAACTTTAGTCTGAGACCAAAGTCTGAGACCTGTTTAATATGCAAAGCGTCTTAAACCACGTTTCAGACCGATCGTCCCATCTCACTGGCAAACGCAGAAAAAAAATTAAAAGTTTTCAGCGTTCGATACGTGGCATACCGCCCTAAGCTACGACGTCATTCGTGACGTATTTGTTTCGCTTACATTTGCTCAAGCGAACGTTGAAGTGACTTGGTTTGATACTTTGGTCTCAGACCAAACTGTTGGTATCAGACCGAGACTAGTTCGAGACTTTGGTCTCAACGAAAGGTAAAGTGGCCCATTATTGCCCAGGCCAACAGAGGCACACACACACCGAACTGACTGTTTTACCTGAGCCACTCTGCGGTTTGGGTGGCTCGGTGGCTGGGTGGTTACCGTGCTAGACTCAGGTGCAGAAAGGCCCGGGTTCAAATCGCAGCTGCGACGCTGTCGGGTAACGGTCTTAGGCAAATTGTTCGTACCCATTGTGCCTCTGTTCACCAAGCAGCAAAATTGGTAGCAGCCCTCTTAAGGGTTGCGGGGGTAACTGCTTCTGTAAGACCAAAGTCCTGGCGGAAAGTAATGGCAGCCTACCGCCGGGTTTATGACTCACGTCACCTGCAGGCTGATTGCCAAGAACCGGGATCAGCTCCGGAACCCTACGCTCGGTAATCGAGTATTGGCTAGCTTTGCCTTTTTGTTACTCTGCGGTTGGCAGTAGAACGTGTCACTTGCGGCCGATGGTACTCAGCGACTGCAGGTGTTTGGTATCGCGCTGACTGCGGTGTATACGTGCGCTCGACACGTGGTGACTCAAGCGTCGAGCGTCAAAACATCTCCACTTGCACTGCGCGTGATCGCCGCCCAGTAAACACGCTCGTTGCACGGACCCGGATCAGTCCCGACGCGCGCTGAACGCCAAATAAATTTTACGCTTGTTTATTTGTCGAGGTAAAGGATGGATTGTATATATCACGGTCCACGATACCCGACAGCCGCTGGCATCGTGAGCTGCTGTCCACGGAAGGGTCAGCGACTCTCCCAGCTTCCCGCTCGACCGACGATCGTTGACGCGGTCCCGGAAAGGCATGACGCCGCGGATCGGATCACCCGGGACGCAAGTAATCGCGGGCGCTATACGGCCACGGCCACTCTGATAAAGCTAATTCACACCGCCACGTCAGACACCTGAAAACACTTGTCTGTGTCGCGTCTGCTTCGGCGGTGTGAATTGCATTCCCGACAACTCAAGACTGTCGCCGACTGAAAATTTGAAGTCTGAACACGTTCAAAGCAATCGTCCATTCATATTGTTTCGCTATACGCAGTTTTTAACGTTCCGTCAACTTCCATGGCATCCGTCTGTTCGTGTGTCAGTCTGTCTGTCTGTTGGTCACGACCCTGATCCCTGCGAAACGCTTCAACCGATGGAAATCCCGTTTCGGGGAGACAGACTCGCGTGTATCAGATGAATGGGCGCATTGGCACCACCTGGCAAATACGATGTATCGATTTGTGCGGCGGCGGCGATGCAGGCTGTCGCTACCATTACTGTAGCAACAAATTTATTGCAGATCAGTGTAATGCAAGCGATTCCGTATGCCTTTGTTGTAAGTGACTGATAGTTTTGAACTAATACTATTCGCGATTGATCAACATAGCCAGTGGCGTAACTATAATTTTTGGGCCCCTCGGCAAACATTCGCTACTGGCCCTAGTCCTAGTCTTGATACATACTTTGGGTCACTTTGGGCCCCCTTTACCGTTTTGGGCTCCTTCCCCCCCGGCATTGCCGGGGCTGCCGATGGCTAGTTACGCCACTGAACATAGCAAACTGTGGCGAAGACGCTGGGGGGATCAGTTGCGTCAACAGCCGGGCTGCGGCGGAGTATACACTGCAGTTTGTGGCGGCATTTCGTCGAACCCGGCAGTAAGGCACTCGTCACAATGCGTACAAGTTATTGCTTCGCCGGCATTGTACCGCGCCGACATGCGTGCGCCGTAATAATACGTTGACGGCTGCTGCTGCTGCTGCTGCTTCGCGGATATTGTCCTCACTTCCTAGCTGTCAGTTCGCGGCGGCAGGCTTAGCGCCGCGGCATGGCGCCGGATGAAATAGAAACTAGAAACCTCTCTACCAGCGTTCCATTACTGATTCATTTCGTTTAACAGAAATACATACGACGCCGAGACGCTGATTGACATGTCTGCATTAACCGGGGGCCCTGTCGCCGAAAGACGCCGGAGTCGACATCCCTACAGAAAATTCATCTTGAGGTGTGCGGTTTGTGGTTAATGATGAACTTTTCGGCGGCGAAATTTCCGCTTCGTGAAACATGATGTGCGAGTTTCGGTTGAGCAAAACAGATCTGGAGTAAAGCTGCGTTCACACTAGACCGGCGCCGCACGGTGCGCACTGCATCTGGTGTGAACGCTCGATAAGACATTTAGACATTATAACTGAGTGCTCAGTTTGCTATTCGTCAGGAGCCACTGGATCTTGTTTTGTGTACGATTTTTTTTGGTTTTATGGTAATAGTTTCCTCTGTTGGTTGCTAGTATATCCCACGATTTTCTGTCTACGTTCACTCCTTTGTCTTTTTTTCTATAAATAAATAAACAGCCGGTGAGTCATAGTCTGTGCGGGCGATACATACAATAAATATCCGGGGAGCGGCTGTCTACTTAGTAAGTAAAGACGTATCATGACATATTTCGCTCATTCGCTGTGCGGCTACTATACGTTGGACGTAATATACTGCTAGTCGACTTATGAGCGTTCCTGGAACTGGAACCGTATCGATGATTTGTTGCTCGCACCTCGAACCTTATCGGCTGTTTTCACTCTTCGCTTCGTTATAAATTACACCGCACGCATTCGCAGGTTCCTTTCTGCTCGTACAGCTCGAGCGTGTCTATATATTTTTATGTAATGTACTGCGATAATAACAATCGGCGTCGTCAGGCTGCGTGTTGAGTACGTGCTGTGCAGAGACAAGAACCTCCGCTATCGCCGAGGGACCGCGCGATGCTTCGTGTCAGTTGAAATTTGCCATGCCACTCAACAGTGCAGAAACTACTTGTACGACAAGTCATGAACAAATCGAAGTTATGAAGTTGGAGGGTTACAGTGGGCCGATGTGTAATAAACATGTGCACTCAGCCATGACGAGATCGAGTTGCTTTCGTTGTCCTGTAGGTGTCATAAACAAACCGACGACGGTCGAGTTGTGGATATCACCTGTATACCGACGACTTGCTGTGGCAATTTTCTAAGTCCACAATGTTACAAATTGTACATGTGACCCTGACCACGCCCTTTCTGGGAAGATTTTTCATCGGCAGGGTGGGACTTGCTATGATAAGTCAATGTACCAAATTTGAAGTCTCTGTTCACCCGTTACGAAGCTATGAATGGCGGTGCAAAATACAGAAAATGGGGTGGTTTGGGGTGTTTAGGGGGCACTCAAGGCCATGGGCAATGCCACCATTCGATAGAGCGCATACGACTTCCTATTCGACTTTAATAGAAACTATGTGTCTATCTTGTACCATTTTCGAGATATAGCTGGTTATTTCTCAGTAGTCGCCGATTTTGACCAACCCCACCTGCATTCAGCGCCCTCGTTGGGGGTTACCCCGGTCGAATTTCGCGGAGATCTTTGGCGTCAGAAAACTAGAGTCTCTGGGCTATCGTGTGGTGTTGTTTATGTGATCCTGTGTTTAGCCGTTTTAGTAGAACTCCGACTTGTGACCGACACAGACAGACACAGACAGACAGACACAGACACAGGCCCATGCTATAGTACCGCAGATCGCGCGTTAAAAAACAGCCGAGAATCCGAATCGTCGTGTAAACCCGTTGCCATTCATTATCTTGTGTCTTGTTGTTAACTGTTTTGCTAGCGGCGTTCAGATTAACCGTGAATGGAATTCTTGCAAGTTTTACGTCTTCTCTGTCGATATTTCCAGTGTTTTCTGTAGCATTTCCTCTCGCTGTTCACAAATGTAGAGTTTACTTTGACATCCCCGTTCGGACTCAGTGGGAATCTGGCCCCTCCGGCGTTCAACCGCGTGCCAACTCGAAACTCCGTGAATGAGGAGGGACGAGGGAGGTTAGGGTCAGGAATGGGATGATCATTGACACAGCGTGGTAGAATAATTGAAGGTGTCTTGCGTCAGCGTTTCAAAGTTTACGCTGTTTTGTTGGCTAACAGTGGGACTGCATGCCTACGCGAATGTATTGGTCAATAGAATAAGATGGATTATGGTGGCGTTCCAGGTTTTATTCTACATCTGCTTATCGTTGAGTTGCTAAAGCCGTTAACCGATAGGCCGTATCTTACGCGTGCGCACGCGTCCGTTGGAAGTTCGAGGACCCCTAAGTGGCTAGTTTCGTGCGCAGCCGAGACTGATGGTCATGCTGTGATGCAGCGAGGTCGTGAACTTCTCTCGACTGTCAGTATATCTGCAATATGAAGAGCCGATGTCGCATTAAGCTTCATTCACATCGCACGAACTGGACTGAACTGACCCGAACTAGTCGACCTAGTTGCACTTGCACCGAAGGCGCTGAAGTAGGTCGTGCGCAAAGTGCAGCGTCGTGTCACATCGACGTACTTCATACTGATTGGCTACAGCTGCTGCGCACTAGGTCGCGTAGTTCTGAACACATATTCCAATGGAACTGTTTGTTTGCGGTGTAGCTTATTAACGTATCGGCCTATCGGCCGCTATATCGGCGTTCAAAACATAGGAAATCAGTCAATGTTGTTTCAGTCGAGTTGTGATTTTTCAGCTGCAGTTTTAGTGGCATCCTTTAAACTACTGGCCGACCGCTGCAACAACTAACCTAACCCTAAACCTGAATTTCTTTTGCACAAACAATGCACAATTTGCAGTCAGAAATAAACGCACAGCAAGCGACGAGTCCTGTTTAAGAATGTCAGTGATTTCGTGTGTGTTTAGCGCCGATAGCGGCCGATGCGCCGATGCGCCGATGCATTAGTTAGCTGCACAGTTGGTTTGCACGTCTTCCGAACTCCAGATCAGTGTAGTTCAGTGTATGTGATGTGAACGAGGCTGTAGAACTCGGAGCCGGCGTTCGAATGATGCTACAGAGAGGCGCTGGGCGGGGTGGGCGGACAGACGCGCCCGCCGGCCGCGCCAGTCGCTCTGTCGGGCGGTGGTTGCGCGTTGACCCGCACATATCTGCGTGGTTGACCTCGAGGTCGCGTGATCGTCGACGGTTACAGCGATACACACTGCGCGGTCCGTTACCGATGATGCGGACGTAGATGTCAGCCGCTGCAGCTGCGGCGGCGCAGTCCATCTCCGAGTCCTTTCATGTCTGCCGTGCCGCCAACCAGTGCTCTTAGACTGCGCCAGAGGTGTCGGCGCTAGGTATGCAGCGGCATCCGCTCTCCAAGAGTTCCTTTCTTCTTCCGTTTCGTGGCGTATCCAGAGGTGCAAGGGGCTGCGGCCCTCCCAAATCCGTATCACAATTTGCTTCGGATGTTTTCGACAACTTTTAAGATCCTGTTTTGTGTATAGTTACACGACAATGATAAAGGTACCCAATTCAACGACTCCATAAAGCAACGAAGCTGTCGTCGTCGAGGCACGTGGGTGTGAACAGCTTGCCCGGAGTCGTTACGCAGCCGCGCCCTGGCCGGGGATCGAATATAACCGTCTGTACTGGTCAGTAAACCGGACCCCGGCGTCCCTCCATGGACGCGCCGTTGTGTCCAACAGTTCTGCCTTCCTTCTCTCGTTCTCTCAGACTTGGCTACTCGCGTTGTTTTTAGAAACCGTCTGCTGCATTTGTCATGTTTTGTTATCACTTCCTATCAGTGAGTAACGCCCCTGATCACGTGACTGTGGCGCCAGCGACTATGGGAGGAGTACTATACACAGCCGTCATCAAAGCTCGGCGCCCATTACGGAAATATTTTCGATCGCTTTGTAGTCTGTCGTGGGCGTTTATCTGTCCGACTACACGGCATGTACGGCTGTCCAGAATGACGACGGCTGTTGTCAGATGCTGCGATTAAGCTGTCGAGTTTTGTAGCAAACCAGCGAATGTAGTCGTTGGAATCGTTTTGATGTTTACCGCGCGAGATTTGTCGTATGCAGTCGCGATGTGTGACAACTATGTGGTAGATACACAGTCAAAAATAAACAACTAAAATAAACTGATGTCTGTAGACATAATGCGTTGAGTTAAATTGCGAAGATTTATCGTGTCATTCAAATAAAATTGAATCAGTTAGTTTACAGTTTGCAGTGACATTGCTTGCCTGACATTCCAGTTGCCACACATCACAGTCGGTTCTTTTCAGAGCCACCGACGACAACCCACAACTGGCTCTTTTCAGAGCCTCAAACGTTTGAAAGTACGCAACAGAACTCCAGTCAGAGGAAAAAGTTTTGCATTTCACAAGTTAGTGCGGTGACATTTTCATGGGGTGGGCAAGTGGATTACAGTTTGTTTTCTTCTGAGATAACGTAAATAATCAAAAGTAAATATGAATAATTCTGTTGAAAATGACTTTTTTGGATTTCCCAAAGTAAAATGGCTACACCTGACAGGTCAGGTGGACATATCTGTTAGATTTTCATGTCAGATTTTTTTCAGGATTTCACACACCGAACATTATTAAAATCGGTTAATTTTTGACAGAGTTATTCAAAAAATAAAAGGTGGACGTTTTTGTCTGGGACACGGTGTATATATAATCAAAAGTAATAAAACATAGCAATTACTAATCTTCATGAGTTCGTAGTAAAGATCTTTTCGCTCTGGCTCAGTTTTCTGGGCAGTGGTAGCAAGGAATTGCCTTACAGGCTGCAATTCCCGGTGTCCGTCCATCCGTCTATCACACTCATGTGCCCTTCTAAAACGCAGCACATATCAGACTTCTTTCACAGCATAATGTACTTATCGTGTTAGTTTCCTTGTATAAAAAGTTGCAGCATAATTCTGACAAGGTCGTCATTAACGAGGCATTTTGGAAGCGACACATAATAGATAAATACCAAATCCTTTGATCGTATTCGGTTGTAACAGTTTACCGAGATGAACCAAGAACGGTTTTTGTAGCACTGCTAGGCCTATGTGCTGACAAACTCATGCCTAGGTAATGTTGTTGCGGTTAGTGCATGAATGCAGCTGTCCACGCATCTGCCATGCTCTGAAAGCGGGGCGGGCGCGTCGATGAGGTTTTAATGACCACATCACCATAACCATTAAGACGCCCTACAGACGCCGGTGGAAGCTGTCAGATCTTACACAGGATCGACGTGTTATCAGACTGACTGGCTGACGTCAGCGTCCGTTGATATCGCTTCTTAATGTCATTCATTCTAGTCCGCAATCCGTACTGGAAGTAATATTATTCTTTGCCACGGTGGTATTTCAGGGTGTTTTCGGGCTATTCGTCTGGACAGGACCCTCACAAATGTAAGGGCCTCATACACTGTATTTCCACAGTATTTTGCGTAGGACATCGCTAAAGTAAGGGTCAGGGCCACATTTTGTATTGCAGAGGGCCTTACATTTGTGTAAATTCAGCACCGTCTTTAGTTCATCTTGAAGTGCTGCAGAGCAATGCAGTAAGAACGAATGCGTATAAACTATAAAGCATTAGCTAAGTAGATTGTCATTGTGCTGGTTTTTCGTATTGACTGATAGACTGGGAACGTGATGACGCTAAACGCAAAGCATACACCGGTCGCTCGCTGTTGACCTGCTGCCGGACATGCTTCAGGTTCTCGGCTGGTAGCTATGAACGGCATGCAATGAGAATGTCGGTTCATGACAGAGAGGACTCTGGGAGCTGATGATTTTCGTTGACTGTGTGTGATCCACCAATGTTGACCAAGCATTTGCATGCTGTGTGCTGCCTCTGACCGATGTCCGTCAGCGCTCCAACCAGCTTGGCGTTATCTGACTCGACCGCCGTGAGGTAGCAGTCTGGGTGTCCCGACATTAACCCCCCGTCCCCCGTGGACACAGTGCTCCCCCCGAATACGGGCGTAGCTAATGAATGCATCGTTGCTGTCCCCGGCGCTCTCGGTCTATTGGTCGATACTAACCGATATTTGCGACAACGGGCACTAACCCTAATGAGCAACTTTATTCATCACCAAGTGATAGAGAGAAAACAAACAAACAAAACAATATGCAATAAACACCAAAATACAATTGGTACGCTAGATTATCAAGCCGTCACTCGTGTGTAGTTTAAAAATAAACTAAATAACTTTTAGTGCATTAACAATACAAAAGCAGAAAATCTTACAGCGGGGACTGGGTAAGCTTGTATAACAATTTATTGCAAGACTCGTACTTAACGCGAAATGTCTCACACCTATCCGGGAATTATCGTACTAGGCAGTCTAAAGTCAAATATCGATTGGCATTCCGTAATAGTCTGCATATCGCTTGTATTTAACAGTTTCATAAAGAACAGGTTGATTGGAAAATCCAATGATCTAAGATTGGTCTTAGTTAAAGGACAGGCTTCTAGACCATACAGCAAGATCGGAAGACATTTAGTTTTAATTAGTTCTGAAATAACTTCTTCGGACGCCATTCTGCCTATTCTCCCAAAGATTCCGTTTACAGCACGATAAAATGAACGCATAGCGTGATCTAGAGAGCATTTAAACGCACGAGACTGAACAATAAAAAGACCAAGGTATCTCATTTCATCAACCCATGGAATTAAATGACCATCCGAAGTATATAAATTTTTACAACGTTTAGAGAAATATCACAGCGTTTATCACAGCGTGGTCCTACGCGTAGGCGACAAGATTTCTTTGAGTTAACAGCCATGTCGAGGTAAGTTAACTCCACTTCACAGGAGGTGAATAGACTCTCTAGTATGGTGACTGATGGAGCTAATAGCAGAATGTCATCAGCATTACGTACGAATGACGATAAAATCTGCTAAAAGTACAAACATCGTCTATGTTAAGTGCAAATAGCACTGGCGACAGGACAGAACCCTGACGCACACCAAAATTAATCGTGAACATATATGACCGGTCATAAGTTATCCCATTTTACGCATGAATGTGAGCCACACAGCCCAGTTTTCTAAAATATCAAGCAGCTTGTTGGGGACATGTCTTTTCATTAATTTAGTAATTTTTCGCGACTTTTTTTACAAACAATACGCCTTTCGCAACCGGAAAATAACATGCTGCAAATGACGTCAAATGTTACGTATGTGTGTTATTTCCTGTGCCTGGAACGCCGATACAGAGATGGACGTGGGTCCATTTTTCATCACCCAACCCATGTCCATCTGTGCGCCGACAGCACCAGTAGCGCCGGTTGGCCGATGCATCAACTTGCTACGCCGCTCGAGGGCCAGCGTCGCAGACATCTGCTGTCCGGTTACCGTTAGGGTTTTAGTGTTAGAGTTAAGGGTAGGTTTGGCTAGGGTTGAGTCCGGCTGTCCGGGACACCCGGGGCAGATGTCCACGAGTCCACGACGGCATTTTTCAGGGGACAGATGTCGGGGGGGGGCTTGTTCTACACTCGGCAATCTGCTGCTCGACGCGGTGACCGCGAGTCTGTCGGGTTTTTCCTCGCAGCTCCCAATTAACCCGGTGTTAACCTGTCTACTTGACGTCGGACGTGCTGGCTTCCCGTATTATAGCTCCTTGCACGTCGCTGCATGTTCCGGCCTGCCTGCTTGGGTCTCTCTATATAATGTCAGATCGCTCTATAGCAGCTCTAAGTCGCGCCCGATATGTTGACGACTTCCCACGCCGTTAGCTAGCTATGACTGCTGTAACTCACTTCGGTCACTGGTAAAGTAACTAGTAACCAGAGGCGCGGACTTCTTGCGCGCAGTGGGTAGTACCCGTACGACTCATCGCGTTCGGGTGTGGCGCATTCTAACGACGGTTGACACACTTTTATCTAAAGGTGAAATGAACGATCGGTGCCTTTACTTCCCAGCCACAGAGCATCGCCGCACTTTGACACTCATTTCACAGGTAGGAAGCTGTTGTGTTGGCCTGGATAGCTGGTTACATGCGTACTTGGTAGTTTGCCCGTCACCCATCCTAGTACTGACCGGGCTCGAGGTAGAGCAACTTCGCTAGTGTCAGAGTCCCTAGCCGCTCCGCTAACGATGTATAATGACTGGAGTGATTTGAAGTAGGCCCCTAGTTATAACAGTTGTGGAATCACCATCCAGTCAACCGTGAAAGCACTAAGCATATCAAATATGCATTGGAAGTCGCTATGTCGCTGTTGTAAACTGACGTATTGTCCGATCGTATTGTCCGCATGTCTCGATCGATTACTAATGCGTGGAATTCATTAGCTGACCTGATCCGCTTTGTGGACGCATGCTGATCGTTAATAACGTCCAGTTGACAACGGCGTGGAAATGCCCAATATAGCCTACTGTGCAGAGCGAATGCTTATTGCTCAAAACAACGACGACATGAACGGTCTTGGTTGGTTATCGCGCTCGCCGCGTGTCTGCTGCACTGAAAATTAAGCCGATATACTTCTGTTTCCGTCGATATGCTGAGTAGCCGGCAGCGCATATCGGTCGAGCATGTGAACGTCAGTTTCAATAGAGCCTGTGCATGCACGCAGAATATCGGCGGCATTATCGTCTCTGGTCACTGGTCTGACCGACGGACAGCGATGATGCCAGGCCGAACGACACAACACAGAGACAACCGAACTTGCTGCGCTTAGTGTTCGGTTCGGTTCCACCCGGTCTACAGACACAGCCCGAGGCTACTTTCTGCCGGAAAATGGCTGCGAGTTCTGGCTTTCGGTGGCGAAATATATGATAACGTAAAGACCATCTGATATAGATACCCTGAATATTGAGCTAAGTGGTTCTGTGTGTCCTCCGCCTCCATCCTATGGGCCGCCGGAAGGCGTTATGTTTTCGACGTATCCGTCCGTCCGTGCGTGCCTGGGCGGATGTACTGTCCGACCGGCTTGCCGCCACAATACGTTAACTCATAACGTTTGCATCACGTGTCGGGTAACGTTCGTCGTTTCCCGAAGAGATGCTTTTTCAGTTTCAGTTCATGACCCCATTTCAGTGACTCATGACAGTTGTGCATGGCTGCGGGCACACAGAAACAAAGTCCCACTGTCCAGTTAGCATCGGTGCTTTTGATGTTCCGCGAAAAATTCTCTCACAGAAACAGTTGTTGCGAACTTGCGTCACAGAATTGTTGTCTTGTGCGCTTTTCCATACGTCCGACCACTGAGTTATATATTCTATACTGGAGTGAGCTTAGCCGGCGTAAGCTGTCGCCGACGTCGTCCAGTGCCCACTACTCCAGCTCTGACAACGCTGTTGGGCTAGTAGTTCAATGTGAACTCAGCGGGTATGTTAAATTGGGCTAGCTTTTGGAGGAGTTAGGCGAAAAGTTTCACACAGACCAGACAACCCTTCCATTGCTCCTTGCTATGTAAATATGTCGACTTGCGCCCCAATTGATTGTAAAAAATAAACACCTTAACGGTCGTGGCAAGGTGTTTCACGTTTAAGTAAAATACCTTTATTATGAACTGACGTAAAAAAGGTAGCCCATGCTCGATTACCGAGCGTAGGGTTCCGGAGATGATCCCGGTTCTTGACCTGACGTACGGTAGTTAAATACGCTGCTGTTAGACGAATATATTGCACGTTTTCTGTGCACAATCGTCTGCAGTGGGAGTAGTAAGATGGCCGTTGGCTGGCGACACTGCTACGCCGGCCTAAGCTCACTCCAGTTTTTTTAATCTCGATGCGTCCGACAGACAGCTATAGATCGAACTTCCATCAGGCGTGCGCTGATGCTGGCTCCGGCGTTCGTGCAGGATTGACTCTTCATTACGATGTGAAGACGTCCGGAAGACTGCGCCGTCGTCGTCCGTGGATTCGTTTCTCCGTGAGTTACCACAGCGAAGCATGTCGCCATCTGTCTATCAGCGCGTGCTGTGACGCGTGAATGAGTGAATGCTTGTAGCTATTTGTGACCAACTCTGCGCTGTAATTAAACGACGTAGCACGGCGAACATGACTTGATGATTGGAAAGAGTCAGTCACAGGCTTGGTCAGACAGCTGCGACAACTACGCAGAAAATTCCTTTTGGCAGTTGCTTCATTGCACTGCTAAATGATTGGCTGGAAAAAAACTTATGAAATGACTTGTTTTTGTCTGAAGTGAGACGTAAAACGTAACTTATATCAATCTGTTAGTTTTGCATGACATAAGGCACATGCGACTATTTGACGCAGTGCATAAACCCAGGCTGGCTCTTCAACAAATTTTGATTTTCGTAGTTTATTGTTGTACCGTGTAACTTGTTGCTCGGAAACTCGGGTCCGTATAGCGTAAAGCGTAAAGCAGCGGTCTGGTGTCTGTTTGCCCGTGCGTCCGTCTCTGTCTATCCCGTTTTTTGCTAGCGTGAATGCGGTTATGATTAATTAGTTGTGCCTCGACGCGGCCAGCGTACGTTTTGGGATTTCCGTCCGAGTATATTATAGTTATTGTTTTAACCGTGTCTTCGGGTGCCCGTCCGTCGACAAAGGCAGAAGAGATGTCACATGGAACTCGTTCTGTGCCTAGAGACAGTACATGAAACTGCAGGCTTAGTACGACGTCACGCAGTCCGCTGACGTCAGTGTTAACATCTGTCTGGCAGTGAATGCCTGGTTAGAACTTGGACTGTCAGCTGCACGTAAAGAACGACTGAAACGCGACATTTTCAAGCTACACGCTACACTTCCAGCAATCTTATACTACTTGTGCGTAACAGCTGCTTGTTCGATTAGCTGTGTATCATGTATCCCGAGGTCGATTTGGGAGAAGAAAAGTGTGAAATGGAGTCTGTGCGTTCGAGTCAGGTGCAAACCGCAGACAACTGCGCGGTGGTCTGTAAGTCGTCAGGACTCAGGAGGTCGTCTGTCGCCTCCGGGCATACATCGAGTTCAGCTTCTGTGTGGTCACTTGATTCTATCTGGCTGGATACATTACGACGTACGTGTGGCCGTGGTTCCGAGGCGACCGAGTCGTACTCGTTCGTACCTAGAGTACTCGTCGAGCGAGGCGTGGCGCGCGAGCGATGGACCGTGGACCGAGCCGACCTATAGCTGTTGGTCGTTCGTCGTATCGACAGATAATGTGCGCCGATAACC
>Ga0126329_10000165_pt1 | contig 13354 bp, 8 predicted proteins | sample InaspJWI85metaG_FD_104915 | JGI IMG/M metagenome (GOLD analysis project Ga0126329, IMG submission 104915) | Marine gutless worms symbiont microbial communities from Oahu, Hawaii - Inanidrilus sp. 2 OAHU.JWI-85 metaG | ecosystem: Host-associated > Annelida > Digestive system > Unclassified...
CAGACTTGCATATGGCCCAGCTGATGCCACTGCCACTCACTGTCTCTTGCTTCAGTAAAATCCAGATTGGTTTTACCTTTCTGGTACCGGCTCACCTGGGTAGTCCCAGAAAAGGGCCGTTAAGCGGGTGTGTGTGTGTGTGTTGTTATTACAACTGTACAACATGTGTTTGACCAGCATAGTTGGTTGCCAATTTGCCAGTGGATTGCAATCAGATGTCTTTCTTGCCAGTGACAGATTGATCTTGGGTGATTTATTATGCCCCCACCGTATGGGGCATTAAGCGATACCGCGATCTGTCTGTCCCAGCCCTAGGCTATAGCCATGCTGGCTGCCCACAGCTTAGCCGTGTGCGGACTGCGGACCCGTCAAACTGCCATCAGAGAAGGACTTATCGTCTTGCCACCCCCTGGGGTGATAACTTGTTCATTGTTATGTTCATTGCTGTATACATATCCCTTATGTGTGATTTTAATGATATACCTTAGTAAAATGCTTGCATTTGGTTTATTTTGTTAAGGTAACTGGTAGCACTGTTATTAGCTTGTATTTCACGATCTATTTTGTGCCATAATTGATTATATCATTGATGTTTTATTATTTCCTTGTGTTGTGATTTGCAGAGGATTTGAAGTGGAAGATGGCAAGGCGACTGTGTTGCTCAATACTGCTGTCTGCGGAGATGTTACAATCGTTGTATATCACGCTAGGTCGGCATTTGGCGGAAAAGTTCAGGGAAAAGTATGTTGCTGTCTTTGTGTTACTATATAGTACTGTAGCGAATCCTTCTTCTTCCTCGTGGGTGTGAGTGGGTGAATGTTTCTATTGGTACCGGCTCACCTCATTTAAATGGTTGTGTGTGTGTGTGTATACCGGTAATATTGTTGCTTCTGCTTTGTGACACAAACTGGTAATTTTAGTGAGTTAGTTGATGTATGGCTGAGGGCAGTAGACATGGAAATCAGCACTGCCTCTCGGCCTATATGGCTTCGGAAGAACTTTTTTCTCATGTCTTCTTTGTTGAGATAGTTGTACATATACTATGTCTCATAAAAAGATTCCCAAATTTTGCTGTAACTCAGGTATTTGTCATTGGATTTTAATTGTGTGGCAAGAATGTTTCATGGAAAGCAGGCAATTGAAAGATGGTATAATTTCCCGTCTCACATGATTAGTGTTTCTGCACTACTTTGCAAAACTTGAAACACGGAAATTACATCTTTTGACTTAAACGTTGAGTGTTGCACTGCTAACAAGCACACAAAACACGTCCTGCTGAAAGATATGTTTGATAGCTGATCACATGTGTTGAGATACTCTAGTAAGCATCTCTATTGATAACATCCATTGACTTTCCTTGTTAGTTGAAAATGACTCGCATGATTGACACAGCACCCGGTACCATGGCAAACATGGTGAATGATGACTGTATGCTTTGTTCCCTTTATTGTGTCGTTTGATGCATACAATATATTGTTTTACGAGTGGAGGATAGTCTGTCTATGACCAGGTGATAATTTTGAAGTGCTTTATGTGTTTGCTAGCAAAGTAGCACGCAACGTTTGAGTGAATACATGTCATTTCTGTGTTTCCAGTTTGGCAAATTTGTGCAGAAACACTAATCAGGTGAGGTGGGAAATTATACCGTCTTTCAATTGCCTGCTTTCCATGAAACATTCCTGCCAAAAAATATTAAAATGCAGTGATGCATACTCGAGTTACAGCTAAAAATATCCAGGTCTTTTTTATGAGATACAGGTGCTGTACACTTGGTAATGCTGATGTGTGATTCGTTGTAGCTCACCTCTGTAAAGATGTTTCAGTTGCAGTTTCACACTGGATTTGTGCCTCAGAATTCAAAGAATATGAAATTCATGCGGTAATGTTTGTTTCCTTTTATATTATTTTTTTCCGTGTGACCAAAGATGAGCACAGGTAATCAACCTGTGTCACCATCTTGAGAATTAATGGAAATTAAAAGTAAGGGAAGTTAATGTCCATTAGTGAAATTAATGATTAATTTAACAGATTAAATCATTATGTTAATTAACAAGTAATGGGTTAATAGAATGTTGCCCAGCTTTGTGTGTGACTGGCTTGGAACTGTAAAGTTTTACGCGAAAGAACCCCTGCATCTGAAGATTTGATTTCAGATGTATTTCTGTCACTGTTCTGTGTGCCACTGCTGTATGTGAAAGTCAAGTGACATGCACATGCTGTGTTTGTAGATCAGAATTAGATCATGTTTGTTCTCCGGATATGAGCAGCGAAGAATTTTCTGTAACACTGGACGTGATTGTATCTTCAAAGGAGAAGTCAAATGCTGCAGAGTCATGCCCGTGGCAAGGATATTCTAGTAAAGGAGTGTCTCCAAAACTGCTCTTCAAGACAAAAGAAGAATTGCTCTCAGTGACTGCTGAGTTTGGTATGTGTCGGGAAACAGTTAACTTTTGTAGTGTTTTCTGTGCTAATGTAAGACTGAGTAACCAAGCCACCGGGTATGCAAGCCAGCATTATTCGATGCCTGTCTCAAGCCACAATAAATTGAGAGGGCTGTGGCAGAAAGGGCATAAAAATCGGGATTGGTGGAGGTGGGGGCAACGATAGTGTGGATGGGGTGGCGTCCAGATGGATAATCGGTACATCTTTCTCTGTTATCTTTTCCTGTACCGTAAAACCCAGAAGATGGCGAGCGATAATGGATGAAGTTGGTAAAGGATTCAGTGAGTTCTGTGTAACAATAGGTACTGCTACTAGGACTGCTGGCATACTGATCCATAGTCGGTTAAAGGCGCTGGCTGTTAATTTGAGTTGGCCATCTGGCTGACTTTGGTTGTATGCTGGCTAAATTGAGTCTGTTAACCCTCACTGGCTCAAAGCACCTTAAAGCTCCCACACAGTAGACCTTGTTGTCTGTGTGAATCCTTCTTCTTCCTCATCGGTGTGAGTGGATGAATGTTTTTTCTGATACCAGCTCACCCAGTTAGTCCCAGACAAAAGGCTGTTAAACGGTTGTGTGTGTGTAATGTCAGCTGAATTAACACTGTTGGTTGGTTGGTTGGTTGGATGTCAGGAAGGGCATTTGGCTTTTAGAATAATCTGCTTAAGTTATTTCCATGCCCATTCTCTTAATTGTTACTCCACCACCGGAAAGAGACTTTGTGGGTTGGCAATGTGGCTTTTGCAAAATTACTATAGATGCTTGTTCATTTTCTTGCTGTTAAATGGGTGTGTGTGTGTGTTACTGCTGTTGTTTTTGTTCTTTTTGCAAATGCACGTATAATGTAAATTTCACTGCAGTTTTTTGTTATTGACCGCAGCACAGAGATTTTTACATCTAAGTATTATTTCATTATACTGAAAATGCAGCAGAAGTGGCAGCTTCTGTTAAAGTGTTACAGTTGCTGTGGTTACAAAATGATTGTAGATAAACAGGGTGGCGGTTCCACGTATGCAGCTGTTGGACGCTCGGTGTCTGGCAGTTCTGGTGAATTCAGTCCTGATAGTCACGACATTGGGCGGCAATCTCCCACGACACTGCATGCCTTCACAGACAAGCCGGCCGCTGACCACTCTGCCAGTTCTAAGCCAAAGGCTAAGAGCCATGGATTTTTTGACACACTGGACTGGCAAGATCCCAATGAACCAGCAGCTGCTGCCCCTGTTGGAACTGATCATAAGAAACCGAATCGTTCTCAGCAGATGGCAGCATTTGAGATTGCAAGCGCAAGTTTGGATGAAGCATTTGCCGATTTCTCTGCCCAGCGAATTTCAGCCAACACAGATGTGGCGGATGTTTCATCCAAGGACGGTGAGCTGGAGCATGTCAGTGATAGCAGTAATGCACAGCCTGCCACAGTTGATCTGCTGGGTGGATCTGCCTGGAAAGATGCTGAAGCACCAAAGGACCTTTTTGATGTTGGCCCGCCAGAACCGACAAACTTTGATCTGCTTGTTGGGCCTGAAATACTCGGCAACACAAATGGCAACTCATCATCTGGAGTCGACTTCTTGAACAACGATCAACCCTTTGTTGCTGATTTTGGCACACATACCGAATCATCGAACAATCCATTTGATGTACAGGATGCAGGTGCTGATTATGAGAATTCGACTCTTAGTGACATGGCGGCCGATCTGTTTGGTACTTTTGACCCATTTACAAGTGCTACTGCTGATGAAAAACCATTATCATCTAGCAATAAACTACCCAAAGCCGTTGGCCAGACTGATGACTTTTTAGCTTATATTGCAAGCTCGTCAGCAACAAGAAGTGGCATGGATGATGGTCCTGACTTGATGAGTGGCTGGAATGCATCAAACATTCTGTCAGGAGTCAGCGTCAGCATGCCACGGGCGTCAAGTCGACCTGATTTCGGCTCCACACCAGTTGGAGTGCACACAGAAGTTCCTCGTGCCAGCAGTTCTCAGAATATGTGCTCAAAATCTTTTGGTATGACAAATGGTTCTACAAGAAGTACAAAGGCTACTGATCCTTTTGCTAATATTGGTTAGTGTAAAGCACTATATGAATATTTAGTTAGCACTTTATATGAATATTTCTAGTTGTTATATATTTGACATATTTACTAGTTTATGTAAATTATTTTTAGCATACTTTTGTAAACTTCAGTAAGAAACAGCTTTCAGGTAGCATTTTTGTTTGCAAGTAAATGGCATATGTGATTATTTTGCTTTTTGCAACCTAACTGTTTCAGAAAAACTGCATGTTGCACAGTATGCAAGTGGTGTTATGGTACAGAGATGGTGTAGGTATGACTTTTGATGACAAATTTTGTCATTTTTCCCTAATCAGTATGTGGGATGCTGTCGTCAGTGATATGCAGGCAGTAAAACTGCTCCGAGAAAATCTTACAGTTCTTGATTGGTAATGCTGGCTAACACAGGTTGACCTGTATATTGAACATAAAGCAGTTATATGCATGTGCAAATTTATCATGTGGCTGATTATTTCGTATTACTGTATTGATTTATTGGTATTATTACACTGTTTGATATTTCTGCTTCTTAAAGTTTTATTACTGCAACTCAGTTGTGTTGATGATTAGCTGATCTGTTACCTGGAAGCAAGCAAGATAAAACGTTTACTCAAGGTGGCAATGTTGGAAATACAGGGAGCTTGAATCGAGGCTCTCCGCTGCTTGGTGGAACAGGAGGTTCGGCCAAACCCACATGGCAGGGAAGTCCACAGAAACAGACACAGCCTGCTGGCAGTAACAGTGAGTTATTGTTTGTGAGAAATTATGCTTGCTTTTAACTGAAATTGAAAATGAGGTATTGATGAATTTCTTTCTTGTCCATAATATGCTCAGAATGTCTTAATATTTTATTGTTTACTAGCCATATTATTTAGAATAACATACAGAGTAAATGACGTGAGGACGTTGTATGCCCACTAGCTTTCATGCCATAGATGATCTGTAGTTTGATTTGTGTATATTAGGTTTTTGCTTGTTGCACAGAAATGGGAGATAGTGTTCAGACAGAAGTGAGGTTGACAGTAGTAGTCTGTGCCACAGCGAGTCTTGATTATATCAGCACACCAGTCATAAACAGAGTATTGGTAACATATGAAAGCACATAAGTTTGAACAGTAAAGCAGAAAAAGGAAAACCATTATTTCATGATTAAATGGGTTGAAAAAGCAAAGACATGCATTTTAGTGGGCTTGAAAAATGCCAACTCACAGCTGAGGGTGGTGTATTAGCTTGTGGGTGTGACATGTGGAATGTAAGACTTCTGTGTCTTCAGGTTTTGTCAGACCACAACCACAGCAGCCTTCTCAGTTTGGAGGCAGCAGTGCATTCTCAAAGCCACCAAGTTCTAACACGGCATCTGGTTCAGCATTCTCAAGTGTGATTGGTAATCGTGAAGATCGTGGCCTCAGAATGTCATTCGGTACTGGCATCTCTACACACTTTCTGCTTTTGATTCTTGGCAAACCTTGTTGGTTGTTTTCATAATTTGTGATCTTTCGGTCTGATTGTTTGTGCAGAATTATTTAGATATTACTTGTCATAAAAAAACGATGTTAAAGATGCCTTGAAAAGTTTTAGTCTGTTCAGAAAGGTTGCACTAGTTCAGAACAGGTGAAGGAAGAAAATAAGGGGCCAGCTGTATGGCTACCTAGAGAAAGCCATTGAACTAGTGTTTGTGTTATAGAAACAAGTTCTTTAGATAAATAATTGCAGTTATTTGCAGGTCCAAGGCCGAAGGTGTCAGAGAATGCCTTTGAAGACCTGCTTGGTGGACACAGTTTCAGTGGCAAGAAAGAACCAAAGACGATGAAAGAGCTGCGTCAGAGTATGGATGTGCGGGACATGGATCCCGATCAGAGAAAGGTGCCTGCTAATGTATACTAAGCAGTAGTGACGTTAATTTGTCACGATACTTAGCAGTTTTATCTCGCAGAGTTTGGCCAGAGTTGTTTAGATGTGCACAGCAGGTTATCAGCATTGTCTGCTTAAGATCAAAGCTTTGATCTTGGTCTTCCATGAGGACATTATGCTCGGGGGTGTTAAATTAACTGGGAGTGCTTGTTAACACAGGTTGACCTGTATAAATGTCCTTGAAACAAGTTGTGTCTGTGTTTGCCATGCTAGGATATGTATAAATGGCATAAGTAACACCGTGTCTGTTTAGACCACAATGCAGCAGCATGTTGTAAACCATCATACACTGACATGCAGTTTTAACACATGCCCAGCCTCGATGGCATTTAAACAATATTTTTTAAAAATACATCTAACTGTAACAGTTTACAAGAGGACACCATTGAACTCCTTGCCTTTTGGATGCTATATAGTTTACATGAAATGTACATTACCATACTGGAGGTTAACTCGTCGATAGGCTGTGAGCATGGGTAGGTCTCTCAGTTGCATCTGAGACTGTTTCTCTGTATATTAATTCGTGCTTTAAGAAGAAAACTTTTTGAGCTAACGTCACCAAAGTCAGTAGAGATATGTCCATGATAGCCCATACTCCCATAGGTATGCATTGACCCTGAGGTCAAAAGGTCAGCGGATGTGTTGGGATTGGTTGGTTTATCACATTTTTAGTTGTTCCCTATTTTGCAGTATGTACCATGTTTTACCACTAGGATTAGGATATTATATTTCTTGTTGAATTGTCTGTGGCCAGATAAGCTGTATTTCTCTCCTTGGCTTTCCGATATTGGATTACTTAAGGACAATATTATCATTCTGCATGATATACAGCATATTGTGTTGTTGACAGATGGGTTCCACGTTTGGTGTACTGGTTTATATTTTCGAATAGGTGCACGACTGGACCGAGGGAAAGGAGCGGAACATCCGAGCCCTGCTGTGTTCACTGCATACAGTTCTGTGGGAAGGTGAGCACAAGTGGCAGGAGCCAGGCATGCATCAGCTGGTCACTGCTGATCAGGTCAAGAAAGTCTACCGCAAGGCTGTTTTGTCTGTTCATCCAGACAAGGTATTTGCCATACTGTACTGCGGATTTGTATGATTATTTTATCTGCGGTTAATTGTTTAAATTGATTAAATTTCTTTTAAAAGTTTACCACTGTATAATTTGAGAAAAAAATTTGTGTCGTTTTGTAAAAGAACTGGCCGAGTTAATGGTATTTACAGGGTTCCAATAGTTCCTGAAAAGTATTTAAAATTGCTGAAATTATTTACTGCCAAATTCTGAGGCCTTTGAAAGTCTCAGAAAATCCTTATGGTCCTTAAGTCTTGAATAATTACTGGAATAATGATCTGTTCAATAATTTGACAACATATATAGCACTTAGGGTGCATCGTGAAGTTATGAATCATCAGTCTGCATGTGTCGGTTAAGTTGGTCTTTTTACACAGTATCCATTTTGCCTGCCATTGCATAATACATTACATAACATTGAATCAGTAAACTATGAGACTATGAAGCTCCCATTTTGTGGTATCATTGTTGAACAACTCTAATGCTTTTTGTGTAAATTAGGCAATTTAGTGAAAGACTGAGATAGATTGTTTATAACTGACTAAACTTTTTAATTTTAATTTGCTTGTATTTGTTCGATGTGGACAGTTGACTGGTCACCCTCATGAGAATCTTGCGCGGCTGATTTTCATCGAACTTAACGATGCATGGTCGGAGTTTGAAGAGACTGGCATGAAGCCGCTGTATTCTTAGCCTTTTCATGGCAGCAGTGAAACCTAGACTGATGTAAACAAGGGCTGTACCAAACTGGGGGTTAGCACTATTCAGCCGCATAGAGATAGTTGTTCCAGCTATTCGGCTGAATGCGAATGCTTGCAAAAAGCCAGCAAGTACACAAATGCTAGTTACCAGTCACAAATTGTGTAATCACAAATTTAAACAGAGGAATCAAACAAAGTGTCACTGTTGGAAGAAGTTACATTTTGACAACTTCTGTCCATCCTACATGCCATTTCTAGCGATTCCTGTGTAGTAAACTGCTCTCATTTGACTCACACTATTTGGCCGAATGTGAATAGACTGTGAATGCCCACTATTTGGAGATGAAGTGAATAGAAAGCAAATATTCAGTACAGCCTTAGTGTAAACTGCCTGTTATGGTAGCGACTGATCTCTCTGTTAGCACTTGGCGTGCATTGTTAGAATTTAGTCTTTATCTGCTGGTTTTGTTTTTGTCTGAAATCACGATATGTGAGCGAGTCCAGTGATATATAAGTTAAGCTGCACTGCACATGTAATAATACTGTATAGTGGCACTGTATAATATTTGAGACTTCACTGTAAGCATTTCTTCCTGTGCACTTATGCCATTCTGATTTTGTGATATACGTAACTATGTTGCATTAACTGTGGAAGTTTCTTTTATTTTATAAAGCCAGTCATTGCCTAATCCCAGGTTTCGTCTGAGAGGACTGGGAATTAAACCTGTGACCTGTTGATCATGTGTCTGATGCTGCAGCGGTTTCACCATTTCAACTTGCTGCTTGGTCTACACTGACAGCAACTAGCATATTCAGATCAGAAAGAAGGTGTTATCTATAACATCTCCATACTCTACAGTAACATAACATTACATTACCGTATCATAACTGTTCAGAAATAAAAGTCTGTTTCACCATATATATTGGAGTAATTACTCCAGTAGTTAACAGAGTCCAATAATTACTCCATTTCGAGAAAATGTATCTGTTCATATGCAATGTGATTAAGCAATGTAATTACTTAATCACATTGCATATGAATAGATACATTTTCTCGGTACTTTCTTCTAGTTTGTTTAGATGAATATGATTGTGTTACTTGACATTATTTGCACTTATCCCTACAAACCCAGTGCAGTCAGCTTTTGTGTGTTTGGTGTAATTTATGCTGTAATGTTAGTAATGTAGTATTTTCTCTTAATTGTATATCACTTTTTCCTTTTTAACAGCTAAATGTAGATATAGAGTCCATGTATAGTATATACTTGTGTGTGTGTGAATGTTTTGGAATATACTGTTATTGTGATGTAGATGATGTATAATTCTTACAGCAGCAGCAAGCCTTTTGAACTGGCTCACTTAAAATAGCGACCGGATACTTGTAGTGTACATTTCAGTCACCATTATATAATGTATTTTCCGATAATTAGCAGTGTTGTTTTTTGTGTCATTGTAATGTTGGTATTTGCATAATACGCCTCTGGGTAACGTGCAGATATTTCGGGTGGAAAAATGTGAAGTGACGTATTGAAGAGTTTATTGCATGACTGTACACACATTTAACAAGTTACTTGCCTCACATATCGGACACATTTGTTATAAACCTTACTGTTAACTTCAGGACTATCATGATGCAACATGTTCAAGTCTACAAAAATAGGGATTCAACACCTGACTTGTCTTCTTCTGAAACTGAAACTAATAACTTCCTCATCAGTTGCACAAGTTCATTATTGAACTCCGAATTTAATGTTAATCGTTGAATAAGTATGCCAAAAAGTTTTCTGAAAAGAAACAACTACTGAAGTTTATTTTAACTTCTGCAATTATGCCTTATCAACTTATGCACTTCTAGTTAATTTGTATAACACACTGGCATACCTTTGCTCATGTGGTGTGCATTAGTGTTCAGGATTGTATGCTGAGGCAGTTGGATGTGTTATTTACAGAATCTGTTGTAGTCTGTGCATGTTAGTGATTATTGTGTTCAGTTTCTTTAGCAGATAGTTGTTGTTAACAATTGGCAGTGGAAACTTGTATGAATTTGTCCATCTGTACTGAATTAATAGCAGTTTACTACTTTGTTGCTTAAGATCGGTACTGGTAGTACCGTGAAAAATTTGTGCTGCTTTGTTACCTTATGCTGTGTCAGTATTGCTTCATATTAATTTTTGTAGGAAACTACAGCCACTTTATGCTTCCAGATGAACTGCATAGAATGGGAATACTGTAAAAACCTTTAATTTGGCTGCCCTAAAAGTTGGCGAATTTGCTTACAAATTTATTTTGGTACTTGGTCAATCCAAACTGCACAGTTTTAACACTCAAGTAATTAGTGAAGAGCCAGTCGCAAGTTTTTAACACCGACGCCAGTTAGAGTTGGTCTGGTATCAGTATTCGAGCCCTTTATTTTCATAGTTTTGTTAGGCTCACAAAATAAAGGGCACGCAAACATTAAGGGTTTTACAGTATTGTTGGCTGTCAGATGTAGTGACGTAGTATCCCAGCTTTATGGTATTGTATTGGAGAATAATTTCTCTTTAGTTTTGTGTTACATCTCAGCTGAAATAGGCAGACTGTGCAGCTTTGTTGCACTGTTGCCACTGAAATTTCACCCAGTAATATCTCCTTGAGAAATTTGAAGAATCAATTCTGATGAACTATCCTAAACTGGAGTAACTTCACAGAAATACTGGTGGGTTAAACAAAATTGGAAGTAGTGGTGTTGATAGTATGTCTGTGATGCGAGTAGTCCAGTATTATGATTTGTACTGGTATATTTTATGTGGCTGTTGTAAGACCATGTTGATATGATGCCATTCCCATGCACTGTGCTCCATACATTTCAGTACTGTACTGTAAATGGTGATACATTCATTTCGTGCATAGGTCTACACAAGGCTGACTAATACATGATCTGTTGCACAGGCTCAAAATTCTTGTTGAAGCTTTTCTGTTACTTACTGTTCATAAGTTCGTGAAATGCAGTTTTATTTATTGTTTAATTTTCTTTTAGTTAGTATGAATAACACTGTGAATATGTATAAACACATAACATGAAGCAGTTAGTCATTTCCTGCAGTTTGCTAATTTTATTTCTGGTAACGGAACTTGTATTTCACGTTTCCTTGCTAACCTTAACTGCATCCGTTGACCTTGACCTATGACAGATTTTCAATACCCGGTGAGCTACAGTCATGACCCATGCACATGCAAAAAGTCAAGGTCAGAGGTTAGGTGGTTCAAAAATTAGGTTGGAAAAAGTCGCACGGACACGACCGAATTTATTACTTTCCTCGCTAACGCGATCGGTGGAGTAAAATCGTGTTACCTAGTTCAGTGGGTAGCTGGTATGAGTACGGGTATAACGGGTATGCTATTCCACACAGCAACACAGTAGAGGCGAGGGAGGGTATGCCGGCCTCTGATCATTGCGTGTCGGACGCTATCTGTGACAAAGGCGGTCGCCGAGCGGAGACCCGCGCATGTGGTCTGTCGACGCCAGATACCGCAAACAGCGCGGGTGTAATGCGGCAGTGATCCGTTAATTAAATATCGATGTTTCTACGTGTCATGCTGTCACGCAGGTGGCTCGGTAGCCGAGTGGTTAGCATGCTGGGCTCAGGCGCAGAAGGGCCCGGGTTCAAGTGGCAGTCGCGATATTATGAGGCTTAGGCAAACTGTTCACACCCATCGTGCCTCTATTCACCAAGCAACAAAATTGGTAGCAGCCCTCTTAAGGGTTGCGGGGGTAACTGCAGGCCTGGCGGAAAGTAATGGCTGCCTAACGCCGGGTAGGCAGCCATTACTGGCGTCACCTGCAGGCTGACTGCCATGAACCGGGATCAGCTCCGGAACCCTACGCTCCATATGGGCTGCCTTTAACTTTTTTACGTGTCATGCTGGTAGCTAGGCGTACTGAAATACCTTCGACTAAACGTCGTTTTTGATTTCTAGTAGGCCTATTTTCTTGTTGTCAGAATACAGCTACGTTAACAGCGTCATGTAGCGAATAACACCACGAAATACTACTACACTAACGGCCTCTTTTCAATGACAACCTGGGTGAGCCGGTACTAGAAAGATAAAACCAGTCTGGATTTAAATGAGACAAGAGATGATGGGGTTTTGGCATGACAGTGGCATCAGCGTATGCAAACAATCTGCACCTTGCTCCAGACAGATAACCACACCAACAGTCCAACACCTCATCACTCAATTTTTGCAGGCCGGGTGCTCTTACTGACGGCCAACCAACAGTGTCAAAGCACTGAAGGTAATATATTTCTATCATTACCTTCACGTAGGAGGCCTAAACAGCTTGAGTAAGCTTTCTTCGGAAATAGTTGTATCAAGTCGTCTAACTATATTGTATGATTGTATCGTAAGAAACGCGATAACACAGTTTTGCTGTATTTCCAATACACAGACTTCCTATTGATAAACATTACAGTCTACATCGTCATTTCAGCCGGCATAGACTACTACACGTTGAGCGATGTCAGCTATAGATGGTCACCGACACATTGTGGACCCGCCTGCGCCTGGCGCTGGAGAATTCCTAACGCAAATTACCGAGTGCAACGAAAATAATAGTGGCTACATTTACTGCAGGCCAGCCCGTGACTTCATGGCACCAGGACGGTTCGGTCGTGTATGTAGCAATGTGCAACAATTTGTTACAGTAGCGAGCGGACGCATCGCCACATGCTGCCCACTTGCGAATAACGTTGGGTATATCGACCGCCGGCGCATGTCCCCTCAGAAGTGCCCCTTTCCATGAGGGGTGATCCGCGCTCCCATCTATACATGGTTCATTGGGCCCCCGAGTTATCATCGCAAACAGCATGTCGATCGGCTCGTCCGTTTCTGCATGGCTCACCAATGTGTCTGACTCGAAGAGACGCAGACGGACCACGCTACATCGGTAGCAGTAGTGCGCATTCTCAAGCGATGCGGCCTAACGAGTACGTTGTCGCGAGAGTGGGGGGGGGAGGCGGCGTCAAGTGATGGGCTGAATGTGCGCCGTGCACGCGTACGTCTTGGCCGGCAGAACGTCCTGGCAGCACGTCGTACCGGCGCCGAGCAGCATCGCGTCGAACGGCGACGTCGACGTCATCATCTCCGTGTTGACGTCGTCGTGGTCGTCGTTGCAGCAGCTGGTGACG
>Ga0126329_10000166_pt1 | contig 13222 bp, 10 predicted proteins | sample InaspJWI85metaG_FD_104915 | JGI IMG/M metagenome (GOLD analysis project Ga0126329, IMG submission 104915) | Marine gutless worms symbiont microbial communities from Oahu, Hawaii - Inanidrilus sp. 2 OAHU.JWI-85 metaG | ecosystem: Host-associated > Annelida > Digestive system > Unclassified...
ACTTACCTAGCCTTGAGTTACGACGACTGCATCTTGATTTAGTATTTTGTTACAAGATAGTGTTTGGTATAGTTCATATCAATTCTGATGACTTGTTCACGTTTAGTACTGTGGCACACACAAAAAGGCCATGGTTATAAGTTGTATAAACCGAGATGTGTAAGCTCAGTCCGAAGAAACTTTTTTATTGAGAGAATTATAAATGGTTGGAATTTTTTGCCTCATACCGTTGACTTTTCATCATTGTCTAAATTTAAACGTGTAGATTTCTCTGCGTTTTTACTGTATGCATAGTCGTAGTTGTTTTTATATCGAGTGTGTTTGTTTTTTGTTTTTTATAGGCAAAATGTAAGCGCCAGTTTTCTGTGCCTTTCTTGTCCTGCTCTTGTTCTCGTGTTGATCATGTGTGCGTCTTCTTGTTCAGTTGATTTGAGCAAATAAATGATGATGATGATGAATGTATGCAGTTCACATGACAGCATTTAGTGCCGACTTCTACAAGTAATGGAACTTCAAATTTACGCACTTTCCATGTCTGCATTAGTTATTGGCATGTTTTTAGTTTAGGCGGCCAGTTCAATGAGCGTTGAGCTTTTCTGGTAGCCTGTCGAGTAGGCCTAACTATTCGGTTATAATTATCGTGTGATGTGTTATCTCGATAAATAAATTGATTCATTGATTGATTGATTGATTGATTTACCTGTCAGACGTGCACTGACCGAGGCAAGAATGCCGTGGTGTCCTAAACTACATGTAAAGTAAAGTAGTATCTAAATCGTTCATACACGATTGGCGATGACATACCCTACAATGTACAGTGGACGATAGTTAGCATATTTAGTGCTAGTGCGCGTGGTTATGCCAGGTGCGCTATTCGTTCTTGTCATTCTGTCTGGTCATAAATAACGGTCATCTGGTCATACTCGTGTGTGTGGTGTCGAATGAGCTTAATATGTACTGTGGTTCAAAAAAATTAGGACCACTGCTATGTTTTTACAGAACTTTAACAAATATTGGTCAATACCAATAATTTCTGGCACAGAGAGTCTACAAAGACTCTCAAATGTTTGCATTTGTTGATTACGAATTTTGATAAAACATGGCACCAGCTTAGGTTAATTCCGTAAACACCACTGTAGCAGACTGCGTCAATTGAAGAAACGGGTCTGTGCGAAGAAGATCGTATTTAGTAAAAAAATCTGTACGAGTTTAAGTGTTCTGGTGTTAACAGACTGATGAAAGAATCCCAAACAAGTGGTGGAAAAAGACCACTTTAAATTCATTCTTGAAACATTCGAAAGTACAACTGAAGCGGCGTCTGACTACGGTCTCGTTTGGCGTAGAGCAGACTGTTGTTGAAAAAGCGATTGACGGATGGAGTCTAACATATTCGGGCTTGTGTCCGTGCAAAGGGGCGCCATTTTAAAAATTTATCGTTATATCGGATGTAAAGTGTTCTCTGTTAACATTTTTAATGTTGAATAGCCTATCTATGCATTTTATGACTGTAATAATTGCTTCTGGTAATAGTAATGTCGAGTCCGATTTTTTAAAACAGTGTAATGTAAATGGTTGTTATGTAATTAACCTAAGCTGGTACTCTGTTTTATAAAATTCGCAATCTACAAATGTAAACATTGCAGAGTCTGTGTAGATTCTCTGTATAAAAATTACTGATAATGACCAATATTTATTAAAGTTATCTGCAAATATAACAGGAGTCCGGAGTTTTTGAACCACAGTGTATATTAGCCTATCATCAACTGGGCGTCGCCGTATTTATTTAGCCCACCCGCCTTAGCATGCTCGGTGGGTTATATGTTCTGCTGCTGTTTCTTGCTGTATATATTTAGCGATTTCTGTCAGACCAATTACCTCAAAATCTACCGGACCGATTTTCGTCAAATTTACAGGGTTCATAGAACTATTGTTGTAGATGATTAATCTAAATTAGTTTTTCGATCTCTCATGGGACGTTGCCGAGGCAACCAATTTTTGTTGGCTTCAGCCACAGAATTGAGTTTTATTTTGTGACATTAGATAGATGGCGTTAGCGTACGGTAAGAAGTGTAACTGATTTGTTGGACGCAGGCGGCTAGGGGCGTAGCCGGGCGGGCTAGACGTTGGCTTTTGCCATGCATCTAGTTTGTATAAATGATAACATAATAGGTGTATACAAAACATAACACAGAATAACATAACACAACATAATTATCATAGCATAGCATGCGATAAATAAATTAATTATTTTTAAATAAAAGACAGGTAATCACCGTAATCAAATGTGGACATAGTGTAGATATAAAAGTTGTAATGAGCAGTAAATAACAGAAATTCCGTAAATGAACACCGTTATGTCAGTACAGGAAGTCATAAAAAAGATATACCAATACCAAATGTGACTAATAAAGGGTTCGAGCCTACGTAATAACACGACCGCAATACTGCGATGCAGAATACTTTACAGCTTTGTGCCAGGAATAGAAGCGTTGCTAGATGAAAGGCGGCGTTCATGCCGGTCACGAGTCGGCGAATACTTCTGAATGCACTGCGGATACACATTACAACAGTCGCCTATGTCGACATATTGTGTCGCCGGACAGGGTGGCTTTCTTTATTGAAACGTAACTCGACTAGTCACGACGGCGGTGGCGGCCTGGCGTCTCTGCTCGCAGACTCAGCTCACTGCTGTTAGAGTGACGCACGCGACATGCGTTCATCTCGGACGTGATTGATGTCAGCAGCTGTTGACGCTAATATCCCGACATCTGTCCGCCAAACAGGCTTAGGCCTACCTGATACGTTGTGCTACCGTTAATGCGATGATATTGAATTGTGTCGTTCACGAACGATGAATGTGCGCATCGAGCATGACGTGAAAGGAACAAAAAGTTACAACATACGAACCGAATGTATTGCCATGTCGACAGCGACACTGAGATGTTGCAAGGGTAGATATAGATGCAGATCAGATACCGACGTTCAGTTTCCTCAAAAACTGGCAGACACTTTTGAACATTTCGCCAACAATACAAAATGGAAGTATTGTGGAAAGTGTTGGAAATTAATCATTGAATTTTAACAGCTGAAAATCGAACTGTATGACATTATGTTAACCTAGCCATGTCTTTGTCATGTCACTGATCAGAGTAAACAAATAACACTGTGATATCCGCAGAAGATCGGTTATTAATACTATTAAATTAAGTCGTTTACTTGTACGCGCAACGTCTAGGCAATGGAGAACAGTGCCACCTCGCATATCACATGCAGAGAAATGTTGCGAGGTGACGCAAGCGGTATTTCGGAACAATTTTTACTGCAAAAGTTATAAGTTATTCTAACATTACAGTCCTTTGGCTGCAAGTCACGTACTGGCGGAGCGCATGGTGACTGAACTGTGAACATTGGCACCGGTGGAAAACATTGTTGTGTGTCAGCGTTGTCTCGTCGTCTTCGTCATTTTGTGTAATTTAGACATTTATCTCCGTCTTTCAAGCAGATTTCGATAGTGATAAGTTTGCTACGAAATATCTTTTTAAAGTTTTGTCGTAAATTCCATCTAGTAAACGTTACTCCATTTTAAGTGCCATAGGCCTACGGGAATATCACTTCAGAGTAACCGCACTGAAATGAGTTCGAGAGTACAGAACCAAAAAAGTCAAAAATCGTAATGCAGGATTGAAAAATTCGGGACGGCAAACGGAGAGCATGAATAATAAAGGATTGAAAAACTATATCGATATCTGTTTAGTATCCTAAAGCACACCATAACTTGCAAACGGCGGACGCTTAACTTCACTGATGTGTGACACTCTGCTGAACAAACCAAGTAAGCAGCATTTAACGGTAGCACTAAATGCAACCGCGGTTAATTTGTGTTAACACCGAACGCTCGACTATAAGAGAATTAATTTAGTTTAAATTTTATTTTAAATGTAGCAGAGCCTGCGCGGTTTCTCTACGACTGCTGAGTTTCTTGTTTGTATCGGTTGTTGGATAATTGTTTGCTGTAGTAACATAACATTGAGGAAAAAGACATTCACATTCGCTAACATTGGCTAAATATATTCCACCATAAATGATAATATCATTGCGCTGCTGTGATATATGATCTCATGCGTTTTATCGACCGTTTTCCGGATGCCGGTATCTGTAGGCGACGTTTTGCGTATCTTATATTAGATTCACCGACAGTTGCGCACCTTAAACCTCTATTTAGCTTGTTCTCATTCATTTATTCTGCCCTTTTAAACTAGTTCTTTACAGCTAATGAATTGTGTTTTTAATTTCGTCAACTATGGCAAATAGCTCCTAGTACTTTATGCTTGTTTCATCTTATCTTGTGACCGAACCAATCTCTGTTAGCGGCTTTTTCTTACTTTACTTATGTTTTTGTGAAATTTAAATACACTACACTGTGTCTCCACTGACACTGACTCAGCACGCTATAACTTCGACGTAGGCCTACAGCAGCTGATTTTTAAAGAAATAATTTTGGCAAAAATGTTGCTAAGAAAGTAATCTATCAAACGGTGATTTATTTTCCGCCTCACCCAACTAATGTCTCCGCGTTTTCGAGACACGGCGTATATAAACCACTTTTTGCCATCTTTAATTTGCACAGGATACAAATAATGCCGATATAATGTAATCACAAAGAAACTAAAAATGCACAAAGTGATTAACTGACCGTAGCGAAAGAGTCGAGATGCCGAGATGAAGCCGCGGCGTTGTCTATGCGATAGGTGCCGCCTCGGATGCTGCTGCTGCTGCTGCTGCTGCCGCTGCTGCTGATGGTGGTGGTGGTGGTGGTGCCGGTCTGTGATCAGTTGCTTCAACTGTTCGCGGCGTTGATTTCTGAAGCGAGAGCGAGCATCCAGCAGCAAGCCGTTTCAAATCGATCTGCTGCTCGGTCGGTCTGCTATTACACCGTAAGCTTTTCAATGCAGTCGGCGCGCACAAACGGCGGATGGCACGAGCCGGCAATCGACGTACAACGGCCGTCCATAAACAGTTTTATCGCCTCTCAATCCAGCACACACCGTCGTTTTTACTGGCTGCAGTAAGTCCGACCGAGATTACCACTGCGCCAAGTTCGCGGAAAGTTGCACTCTCTTTTCCAATAATGCACACAACCTCACCAATGAGTATTATCGTGCATCGTGATCTTCGTATCTGAACGCATATACTCTGTTACAGTTCTAGTTTATTTGCCGACGACAGCATACATTCAAGGTAAAAAACAGTACACATAGGAATTTATAATAAGCTTAGTTATTAAACTCGTGACTAATCGTTAAAAAGTTAAGAAATAAACTTTTAAATGCTAAAATCGAAGCATCAGTGCATGTTGTATCTTTTCTTTAGAAATGAACGATTGCAAAACTTTTTCCTCGACTGGCTGTGATTGCAAAACTTTTCCCGAGGGCCTAACTTTGATTCATGCAAACCAAAGATTATTGAGTTATGCCGATCTGCTAGTACGTTTTAGATCTCTTTTAGATCAGCTCAGGCAAAATCGTCGCCGTTGATGACAGGCGTTAGCATTTTTGTCTTAAAGACTGACTGTAAAGAGAAATTATTTAAATGGAAACCAACTACTACTTAGTCGCTTACAGTAAGAAAAAAAATCTATTTTAATCAACAAAATTATATTTTTGCAAAATTCAGACAATTGTCGAAGGTCACATATAAACTGCGGTGTAATGCAACGCCATAACGCATCGTTATCATTCCAGTTTTTGGTAAGCATGTGAGCCACATTTCAACTTACACTGTACTGAATCGAGACTGCTGTGTGTTTTAACTGTGGCAAACATATGGCAAACTTTTCCTCGAGTTTCAACTGTTTGTGTGCTCCATTTGTATGCGAAGAGCGTTGAAGAGAGATCGCTGCGGGCGACAGTGCGGTGTGTGGACACAATACGACCCGTGGGCATTGCTCATTATGACCCGAGTCTGTGCTGAATCTCGCGGCGAGCCTCCATCAACGCAACTGATGAGCAGAGTAGTGATTAAAGCGTTGTCGTCTGTGCTGTGCTGTATATAGTTTCCGACTTTCCTCGACCGATGCACGTCGTCGTGCACTAACGATGGCAGGTCGCCTGTCTGTAAGCCACTTTCCGGTGTCGGCTTAGTCGCCTGCTTACAGATTGGCAAGTGAATGTCGACTTAGTTGCCATAACAAGTGAAATGTCAGCTTTCAGCAGCAGCTGCTGACAAGAAGCTCAGCTATCGCCGAGAGACCGCGCGATGCGTCGTGTCAGTTGAAATCTTGCCAATTGCTACGCAACAGTGCAGAAACTACTTGTACGACAAGTCCTGAACAAATCGAAGTTATGAATTTGGAGGGTTACAGTGGGCCGATGTGTAATAAACATGTGCACTCAACCATGACACGATCGATTCGCTTCCATTGCCCTATAGGTATCATAAACAAACCGACCACGAACATGTTGTGGATATCACCTCTATACCGACAACTTGCTGTGGCGAAATTTTCTAAGTCCACAATGTAGAAATTGCTCACATGACCCTGCCCACGCCCACTTAGAGAACACTCACTCATCACAAGGCCGACCCGGGTACAAAATTTGAAGTCTCTAGCGTTAGCCGTTGCGGAGATATTATATGGGGTGTAAAATTTTACAAGGGGTCACCTGACCCTGACCACGCCCCTTAGAGGGAAGATTTTTCATCGGCAGGGTGGGACGCGACGCGCCGTAACAGTTAAAACCGTGCTAATGTCGCACAAATGTTCGTCGAATTGCATTTGATAAATCCTGCGTTAGGCGAATGACTTTCAGGGTCATCCGATGTCACTGGAAATGGCACGAATAGATAGGCCATATGATACTTCCTATTAGTGATGTGTAGTAACAATGTGTCTATCTCACGCCATTTTTTGATACTACCACTTTTACGATGTATGTAACTGCCTGTAGGGTGCCTAACCTCGAAAAGTCTGTCGTTGGGAAACAGTTGCGATTAAAGACAATAGATACTATCCCATCTATGTAAATGGACAGCGTAAGTAATACGTGTCATATTCATTGATGAATAGGAGTTAGAAAAGTTTAGAAACGGCTACAGTGACATTCAACGTCACTCAAGGTCATCGATACTGGTGCCATTCGATAGGACACATGTGATTACCTATTAGCCTTTCATTGTAACTTTATGTCCATCTTGCACCGTTTCTGAGATATTAGCACTTATTTCCCAAAATTTTAAGAGGTCACGTGACCTTTTGTAATGTAATGCCGGTACTCTTTGCGTTCAATCTGCAAACCAAATTTGAAATGTCTAGCTTCATCCGCTCCAGAGATATGGCCTGAGCCCCGAAATGTAGATATGAGTCACGTGCCCCTGACCACGCCCACTTGGGGGATAGTCAGCATGACAAGGCTAATACTTCACGCGGCCAAGTAGTATACGAAATTTGAAGTCTCCAGCCGTAGCCGTTGCAGAGATATTTCAAAGGGTGAAGAAATCTAAAATGTGTCACGTGATCCCGACCACGCCCAATTGGGGGACATCGTGAAGCTAATACTTCACGCGACCAACTAGAAAACGAAATTTGAAGAGTCTACCTATAGCCGTTCCGGAGATATTTCAGGGGGTGTAAAATTCTAAAATGTGTCACGTGATCCTAACCACGCCAACTTGGATGACAGTTAGTCATCAAAACGCTAATACTTCATGTGGCTAACTCGCATACAAAATCTGAAGTCTTTAGCTGTAGCCGTTGCGGAGATGGGGTGCAAAATTCTAAATTGCCTGACCCTGACCACGCCCCTTTCAGGCAAGATTTTTCATCAGCAGGGTGGGACTTGCTATGGTAAATCAATGTACCAAAATTTTAAGTCTCTAGGTTCACCCGTTACGAAGCTATGAATGACGGTGCAAAATGCAGAAAATGGGGTGGTTTGGGTGGTTAGGGGGCACTCAAGGTCATGGGCAAAGCCACCATTCGATAGAGCGCATACGACTTCATATTCGACTTTAATAGAAACTACGTGTCTATCTTTTACCGTTTTCGAGATATAGCCGGTTATTTGTCGAAAGTCGCCGATTTTGACCCACCCCACCTGCATTTGGTGCCCCAGTAGGGGGTGACCCCGGTCGAATTTCGCGGAGATATTTGGCGTCAGAAAACTAGAGTGGTGGGCTATCGTGTGGTGTTGATTGTGTGATCCTACATTTAGCCGTTTTAGTAGAACACCGACTTGTGTCGGACAGACAGACGGACGGACGGACACAGGCCCATGGCTAATACCGCGGATGCATAGCATCGCGCGGTAAAAACCGTCGCTAATCGTTACAGTTGGCGCATTTGTGACATTTATGATTGCTTTGCGCCGCATATAAATGTACTTACTTACTTACTTACTTACTTACAGTTCTAGATGTCGACCATCAGACTGTCTATGGTCATTGCGCTTTTTTTGCAGCGCAAAACGCAAAATTTATTGCATGCGGTTTCTAAAAATTCGACATGAAAAAGTGATATTAACTGGTGTTTAATTGGCATTTTTCAGACTTTAAGGTCATCGCAGCTTATGGCAAGGCCATAGTTTCTGGATACATACCACCACGAATGTAAAGCCCCTTTCATGTCATGACATGAATCTGACAACGGTGCGACGTACTCACGAATCAGTAAACGCACTTGCAATAAGTGGTGTTTCTTAATAACTCGTCATATTTTGTTATAATTCATTATGAGTGACTGCACGAGCGAACAAACAAAACGAAAAACAGTTAAATGAAATAAATTGTAATTGTGTCATAAGCACTCCATAAATACTAAAGTACAGACGGTGTGATTAAGGACTCGTTCACAGCAGGCACAGTCATTAGCTCCAGTCAGCCTGACACTTTCTTCCACTTTTAGATTAGGCGGCGCGCCAGTCAGCGCGACGCCAATCACGAGCGGGAGGCGGATCCACCGTAGCGTCGGTATAAAATCGCCGTGGCGCGAATATTCTACGCTTCTTGTATGTCTCTGCTGCGAGTAAAACAAGTGTAGGCCTATAACTCGAAAGCGTAGTACATTGAGTCCGGCCCACGTATATACGGGTCGTAACTGTTTCGCTGATAACAGTCGGTGGTAGTCTCAACACGTTGAGAGTAATTGTGCAATTCACACCGCCGATACCGACGCGATGCGACGCGACTAGACCGTCATGTCAAGTCGGGTCGTGCGGTGTAAATTAGGTATAAGTGTACTAACTTTGTGGAATGAGTGCCAATTACTGCTGTATATGTTCCGCGTTAAGTGGAAGCGTACAGCTAGTTTTAGTACGGCGAAAGCGAAGTGCAGCCGTCGTTTGGCATTAAGCAATCGTTCAGCTATCGTGCGTCTCACTGAATCGCACCATACGAGACGTTATGTGATGATGCGTGTGGTGCCGACTGGAGTGTATGTGTTTAACTGCAGGAGGAGCTGCAGACTGCGGTGACGTCGACGACGACGTTGTAGTCGTCGTCGTTGGTCGTCGTCGACACGCCGCATTCATCACGCTCGCAATTTTATTCCTGTCGCGACGCGTAGATCTCGCGAGCTGTTAAGACGCCGCCGCCGGCTGCAGCCAGCCCATTGTTTCGCTGAATGCGACCGCTCCATGGCTCGTCTGCCATCAACTCTGCTCTTCACGTCGATGCCGACGACCGCCAACTCCAAAATTGGATCCGACGCACAGAAAGTAAGTAAGTAAACGCGGTATAACGGTTCGCAAGGGTAATGCAACCCGGCCTCGCCGCTACGGGAACTCACAGACACACTCGGCACAGGTGACATTCCCGCCGTTACCGCAGCCGAAGCTGTACTCGATTTAGTGACCCAGAGGGATAAAAAGCCTAGTTGAGTTGACCTAGGCACTACAGTAAGTGCGTAGCCCATGACCAAGGCTTTATAACGCAGTGGCCGTCGCGATAAACACGACTGCCAGCGGTGAGATTCGAACCTAGATTCACTCACACTGCAGTCGGACGCGTTATAACCACTAGACCTCTGCGACCAGAGATGGACATAGATCACTCTTTCATCACCCAACCAATCGTACCAACACATGGACCCACCGAACCCACCCACTTAACAGTCAAGCAAATTAAAGTATCAGTACTTAATTCTGCTGTGCCATAATAACGTCATATACTGTTTTCGATAATTTTCAGTCTAAAATTGTTGCATACTTTCAAAGTTTTCGGAATTCTTTTCATATGTATGTATGCATGTGACATTTATTTTAGATGCTACAGACGCATATCAAATAATAAACATAAAAAGCAAAGTCAGAATGGCATCCAATACAAAGCAGAAAAACCAAAAACTATTTTACTTGACAAAACTATATAGACAACGGATCAGAAAAAATTTCTTATCAAGATCAGTAGAATAATCCGCAAGCTAGTATGAATGTCCTCGAGTTCTCATGGCAAACAGTAAATGAAATTAACTATTTTTAAATGTAGTAATTCTGGTTCAATTTCTTTTTATCAGTTAAACGTTCTTCGTGCAAAATGCATAGTTTTGCCACTAGTAATCTTGCTAAAATAAAAGCATGAGGTCGTTGGACCCAACCCATCGCAGTGTCATTGGACCCAACCCAACCCATGGATGGACCTAACACGTGTCCATCTCTGATTCAACGTCGACGCTCTGCATTCCACATATCCACACCATATGGCATGAGCACCGTTGACTACTAAAGGCTAAATTCCACTACACGGGCCCGACCGGACCCGATCGAACTTTATCGGAGACTCGCACAGACCCAACGGAGTTTCTCGGAGACCCGGGCCGCAAAAAAGTCCGTGCGGGTCAGGTCGGGTCCGGTCGGGCCCGTGTAGTGGAATTTAGCTATAACGGCACTTACTTTGATACAGCATGCACAGAGTGACTGCCACTAGCCCAACCTAAGAAGATTACTCAGGCCTCGTTTATTGCAGCCTGAGAAAACTACTCTGCAGACGGGTACTAATGAGGATATTTATCCCAGCTAATCTAATAATATCGACTAATATCGGTAATATATGGCGCTGTTGTGACTGTACAGCGAGTTCGGCGCCGATTACAAATGTCCAGACTCGACTCGAATGTCGAACATACCCGGTAGGCCTACTGCTGTAATGATTCAAATTATATCAACTGTCATTTCTGGATCGTTGAAACGCAAATTGGCGATATTTTATGCTGTAAAAGTGAAATATGACAAAACTAGCGACGCCAGTGAGCTATTTTTGCAGATGTTCGGGGCGACGAAAATTGCAGGACTGCAAAATGACGGACCAAATCATTCAGCTGGTATTTATCGGACTGGAAAATGATAAAACTGTCGCATCCCATCTGATCGATCGAGGCAGTGTGAACTGTGAATTAAATTCGCGACGCTTCCAGACTGCCTTCGACAGAAAATGTGAAGTTTGAACATGTTAGAATATTTGAAGGCAGATAGTCTTAGCCGCTCGATCGCCGCGACGCGTCCCAGGTCGGCTACAAGCTGACCCAGATTCCAGTTGTATGTCCAGTGCTGTATAATTCGGTCGTCGACAAATTGTTCCAACTGCTCAAGATTTCCGCAGACTGTGGCCGACTCAATTTGCACCAACCGACGCGACGCGGCTGTTCTGTCGCGTCTAGTCGGGCGGTCGGTGCGAATTGGGCATTAAGTCATGTTCACAGCCGCCGAAGTGAACTGAACTGGAGTTGGCGAAGTGCAGTTCGCGAACCGGAGTTCAGTTCAGTTCGGCGGCTGTGAACACGGCTTTACGCTATTGCGCGAAGAAACTGAATCTTCGTCTATATGCTACAGCGTTGTTTGTATAATACATGCAATGCAGGCCTTGAGGCAGTGTCGTTCTGCGGATTCTTTTTATTCTTCCGACAACGTATGTCGATCCCTCGTCTGAAGCGCTCCGTGTCTGTTCTGCGGTGCATTGGAAATCTGTCTGACTGACTTGGATAATCGTCGCCTACGCGCCTGATAACTCTCAACGTACACTGCTGTCGGTGCGGCAGACACAGAGATTTGGCTTAGCAGAACGTCGCCGCAAAGCCACTGATACTTGCCGTATGCCATCATCGACAGCTGTTAACTGGGATGCTGCCCTCGACGTAGGATCGAGGTCAAACCGACCGCGTTACCACGCCCTCTCTAGACTTCACCGCGGCCGCTGGCTGTGGCTGCGCGCCACGTCGCATGCCTCGTCGCACTAGCTTGCAACTGATGTCGCACTGGAAACCTACTACTACGACCGTCAATAAATACCCATATGATGCTGCAGTATATATTTGTCTTCGTGTAGCAAACACGTATTTGCATTGACCGTTCATGTTCAAACTTCAAACCTTAACCTACGATTTTGACTTTAGACCCCCGGCGAGTTATGATCATGACCCACACCCATGCAAAACTCAAGGAAAACGGGCCAGCTGATCCAAAAGATAGACTAGAAACAGGCGGTTGATCGGACGGACGGACGGACGGACGGGCGCACACGACCGATCGCATTACCTTCCCAGCTAACGCGGTCACTAATAAGTTGGTGACTGAACAGTTTGTCGCTGGATATTTCATGCCCGGGTCTTGGATGAGCAATTGTTGGACCTTTGACTTGGTGGTGTCTTTGGTCCTTGTTTTCCAATCAATCATTTTCCAGTCCTACACTTTCAGCGCTCCAAATATCCGCCTTTATCGATGCAGGGTGGGTCGGCGGCCGCTAGAACGAATAGACCGGCTAGTTCATAGTCGCACGGCTTATCAAGGATGCTGCGAGGTCTGGACTCGCTGAAACGTTGCAAATGTTGAAGCTGGTGTCACATTAAGGTTTGTTCACAGCACTGAACTGACGTGAACTGGCCTGCAACAAGTGGACCCATGCAGTTACGCGACACGTCAGAACGCGTCTATTGGCCACGCGCGTCAGCGTCACGACTTGTTTGGCTGCAGCGAAATTAGGACAGTAACTGCTCACCGAGTTCTGGACACGGTTGTTCACACATACGCTTTCTCTCTCTTCATGGCATACTCTTCTTGAGCGTAGCCGTGTCCACAATCGAACGCCGGTGTTCTCGAGAGACTGGCTTTTACCACGCGTAGGAAGGACCGATGTTCAGTGGTCTCAGATCAGATTCAGAGGCTCTAAGTCACGCTGTTCACACTGGAGTTCGCCAACTCAGTTCAGTTCAGTTTAGTTCAGTTCATGTGCTGTGAAC
>Ga0126329_10000167_pt1 | contig 13211 bp, 9 predicted proteins | sample InaspJWI85metaG_FD_104915 | JGI IMG/M metagenome (GOLD analysis project Ga0126329, IMG submission 104915) | Marine gutless worms symbiont microbial communities from Oahu, Hawaii - Inanidrilus sp. 2 OAHU.JWI-85 metaG | ecosystem: Host-associated > Annelida > Digestive system > Unclassified...
ACTGTCTCTTGCTTCAGTAAAATCCAGATTGGTTTTACCTTTCTGGTACCGGCTTACTCGGGTAGTCCCGGAAAAAGGGCCGTTAAACGGGTGTGTGTGTGTGTGTGTTTTATGTCTAAGTCTGCCTTTGCCACATGACACTCTTGCACCTGACTGTTGCCGCAGCCACACTGACATTCTATGATTGACACTCGGTAGTGGATTTGAACTGATCACGTGTCATTGTACCTAGAATGGGTTAATTGCACAACTGGCGGCAGTCAGCAGTTCACTGCATCTGTTATTCTGGGCAAAATGCAAGTCGCCGCTGGCGATGTTTTTAATGTGATACCCGATCTGCAGCTGTTTCTGGCAGAGTTAGTTAACTGTCACTTTACATCCTTCTGTTGTCCACAGTCCAGGTCGATGCATGTTCACGCACCACTAACTTTTCTATTTTTTCTATCCACAAATATTGTGTGGTTTATTCTCGGGCTTAACTGTTTAGGTCAGAATTGTGCATATTGCTTTTTTTTAGATTTTACACCAGCCGTCATGGACGTCATTTTTGTGTGTATTTTTTCTTGGTTGCTCTAGGCACTCCTGGATCCAACGGTCAGCGTGGCCAGCGCGGCGACCCTGGATCAGCAGGGTCCCAGGGAGCTGCTGGTTTCATGGGTGCAACCGGCGAGCCTGGTGACACCGGACAGCCAGCCCTGCGCGGTGAACAGGGCCTTCCGGGTTCACCAGGATTTACCGGAGCGACTGGCCCGCAGGGAGCAACTGGGCTTCAGGGTTCACAGGGAGAAACTGGCAGGCCAGGAGGAGTTGGCCAACCTGGTTTTCCTGGATTGACTGGCTTACAGGGCCCACAGGGTGGTACTGGACTTCCTGGATTTGATGGTCCTGCCGGAGAGAAGGGATTCGTCGGAGTAAGGGGCCAACCAGGCGACACCGGTGCATCAGGAAGACAAGGACTTGGGGGAGCACGCGGAGAGCCGGGTAAGACACCATGGAAATTAATTAACGTGCGTTTCATGCTATTACACAGATGTGAAAAAAACGTTTTGAAAACTTTTTGTCACATTTTGTGTTTTTAAATATTTTGAAAAAATTTTCTGTGCATTTTTATTATCAGTGCTTTGACACTGTTGGTTGGGCGGCAGGAAGGGCATCCGGCCTGTAAAAACATAAGAGTGGTGGGGTGCTGATGTGGTTGTCTGTCTGGAGCGAGGTGCAGACTTGCATTATGGCCCAGCTGATGCCACTGCCACCCACTGTCTCTTGCTTCAGTAAAATCCAGATTTGTTTTACCTTTCTGGTACCGGCTCACCTGGGTAGTCCCGGACAAAGGGCCGTTAAACGGGTGTGTGTGTGTGTGTGTGTTTTATTATCAAAAACGTTAGTATAAATGTAACTCAAAATCATATTTTAGTGACATCTTGTATAGTTTTCTATTTTGCTTTACTTTTGAATAACAAATTCAAAATAGATGGCCAACACAGCAGTTGAGAGTTGTAGTCTCTGAAGGCCAGCTGTAAACCATGCTGCTGTCAAAGGCACTTGACGAACGTTTTTATCATGTATTTAAAGGTTTTTGAAGTTTTTTTAATGTTTTTGTGCTATTACTTTTTACCCACTGTGCGTTTGTAGAGGAAAGAGGTCATATTCTTATTAACTGATGTTTCTTCTTTCAGTGCAAGATATTCTGTTTTATGGATGTTTGCAAAAATTTTGCCAAATGATCGTACCTTGTACTGTAAATTTTCTGATAGTGGTAACAAAATCTCACAATATGTTAGCCATATTTTGACAGTATCATCACGTTACCTGCTTACATTCTGAAATGCAAAGGACTGTACCAGCAGCTAATTCGCTGTACAGGTATGCATGTGTAATGTAGGATACTTACACTACGTTTCGGTGGGTAGGTAGGGAAATATAGATGTTAACTATTTCAAGAGCAGTAGTTATTATTATGTTTGATTAAGTTATCACATGTATGAGGTGACTCATCATAACACGGATGGTGTCATTGTTAATACAGGTACAACAGGTGGCACGGGATTCACAGGCCCACGAGGTGACGTTGGCAATCCTGGGCAGATGGGAGTTGCCGGCCCAGCTGGTGCTACTGGGCCTCAGGGCTTCACTGGCGGCACTGGTTTTACTGGTAAGTTCATCCACTTCATGGATTTACTTATATTCACTTACTTACTTACACACACATTTAGCGTACAGACTTTTGTGAATAGCACCCATGGTCACCATTCTGTTGTAGTAGTGACAATATGACAGTGTGCTGTACTTTACATGTCTGTTGCATTTTGCAGCCCTGTCTGTTTGTTTGCTACAGGCTCAAAGGGTTCTGCAGGCAATCCAGGACCGGAGGGCGTGGTTGGCTCACCTGGGCCGCAGGGAGCACGTGGAAACGTCGGAGAGCGGGGTGCAACTGGCTTCACTGGACCGTCTGGACAGGAAGGACCTGTTGGTTTCACGGGCGCCCCTGGACAGAGGGGCGACATCGGATCACAGGGCAGTCCTGGCCAACAGGGTTTTCAGGGCTTTACCGGTATGACAGGAGACCCAGGCAGACAGGGCGCGATTGGACAGCCTGGCTTCCCTGGTGCCGCAGGCGATACTGGAATGAGTGGTGACCAAGGCCCGAGTGGACTCAAAGGACGTGTTGGGGATCCAGGTTAGCCGTTAGCCACTGCTGACTTTTATCCAGTTGCTCAATTTGACTTCAGTGCTTTGACGCTGTTGGTTGGGTGGCAGGAAGGGCATCCGGCCTGTAAAAACTGAGTGGTGGGGTGCTGGCATGGTTATCTGTCTGGAGTGAGAAGCAGACATGCATATGGCCTAGCTGATGTCACTGCCACACACTGTCTGTTGCTTCAGTAAAATCCCGATTGGTTTTACCTTTCTGGTACTGGCTTACCCGGGTTTTCCCGGACAAAGGGCCGTTAAACGGGTGTGTATGTGCTCAGTATGTATGGCTGTTTTGAAGCATTCTTAGAAGTGACTTGCACAAGCTTTACTCGATCAGATCGATTGTTTACTTGTTGTGAAAGATCACCCTGATTTGATCAAGATTGTACCTTGTTAATTTATTCTATCATTTTAGAATGCCACACGGCACTACTAGTACTTACATTACTAGTTTTGGGACAGATGATAGATATAACTGTATTGTTGCTATTATTATTATTTGTATATTTTGGAAGAATAATTCTCATTTCGCTGAATATTAGTTGGGATTGGTACTAAGGCTAATGCTGATTTTTTTCACCCATTTGAGCATTTTAAGAGCAACCAAAATGTTAAAGTGACTGAATGTTCAGTCATAGCTGATAGTGCTGTGTATTGGAGGATCTAGTCATTTTTGGTGAGGGTACTGTTTTTACTGCCGTTTGTTTGTTTGTGTCTTTCTTTGTAAACAGGATAACTCGGAAATTTATAGGTCGATTTTCGTGAAATTTTCTGTAATATGTAGATTGTGGATCAGGGAAGAGTTATTTTAGAATTTTGGGGTTGAGGTTAGCCCGGTAACGGTTAAGCCCATGAGTCACTTGATATGAAAAGTGAAAGTGACATTGGGAACATTGGCTATCGTGCAGTGCAGGAAAATCTAGGCTGATGTACCTGCTGCTTGCCAGTTGCCCATTTTTTGTGATCGGCGTGGGTATGCCCTCAGCGGAGTGCAATATACGTGTAGTTATTTTTAGAGTGCTTTCATTGGTCTGTTTTGCTTGTCGCAACGACGCATTGGACGACAAGTAGGCCTAACTGCTTGATTGTTTCTCGTTGTTGAAGGATCTCAAGGAAACCAGGGAGTCGTTGGACCCAACGGTGATACGGGTTTCACTGGCATGGATGGATGGACTGGTCCAAGTGGAATTCAGGGTGTCCCAGGCGAGAACGGTGCTCAGGGTGTGCCAGGGTTCACCGGTCCACAGGGCTTCACCGGTGCAACAGGCAATCCCGGCCAGCCGGGCAGCGTCGGCAACCCGGGAGTCGTCGGCTTGCTTGGCCAGCAGGGCATACAGGGACCTATAGGTCAACAGGGCGACCGTGGTGCGCCGGGAGATACCGGTGCGTCGGGCGCTCCCGGGCAGGACGGCTCGGTCGGCCAGCGCGGCTCGCAGGGCCAGGTCGGACAGGCCGGGCAGATGGGAGAGCCGGGATTCACCGGACCGGCCGGATTCACGGGCGACACTGGACAGCCGGGGCAGGTCGGGACTCGGGGAGACCCCGGAGCCACGGGAGTGTCCGGTCCGGCTGGGTTCACCGGTGCAACAGGGTTGGCGGGACCTCAGGGGTCGCCAGGACAAGTTGGTGAAGCCGGTCCAGGAGGCAGCCGAGGACTCGACGGCTGGACTGGCTCTACTGGCGCTACAGGTCACTGGCATCATTGTGTATTTTGATTGTCTAGCAAAGTAAGGGTGGCTCAGTAGCCGAGTGGTTGGCGTGCTGGACTCAGGCGCAGAAGGGCCCGATCGCAGCTGCAACTCTGTTGGGTAACAGTCGTAGGCAAACTGTTCACACCCATTGTGCCTCTGTTCACCAATCAGCAAAATTGGTGGCAGCCCTCTTAAGGGTTGCGGGGGTAACTGCAGGCCTGGCGGAAAGTAATGGCAGCCGTCTGCCGGGTTTATGAGTCACGTCACCTGCAGGCTGACTGCTAAGAACCGTGATCAGCTCTGGAATCCTACGCTCGGCAATCGAGTATTGGCTACCTTTACCTTTAGTAAAGTAAAGTAAGTAAAGTAAACAGAGTGTAGCAGTGTGCTACCAGCGTGACTGCTAGAGGAACTCATATGCCGTACATGATCAGACAGACTTACCTACCACTTGGCAGTGATGACATTCCCTCCTTTACCACAGAAAAGCTGGTGCTCAATTCTGCGACCCTGGAGGGATGCAGTGTTGAGTTTACGTAGTTGGCTGGTTATATACTGTGATGCTGTACCCGCCCAAAGACAGTCACATATCCAACTACTAACCGGGCTCCATGTACAGTAACTTTATTGATATGCCCACTGACACTACTGCTATGCCACACCACCAACCACACAATATACGAAACTGGGGCCCGATTTACAAAATATCTTACGACAATCTTACGATTATCTTACGATAATGCCAAAGTTACGATCGACTTACGACGGACGTCTAATTTACAAAACGTCTTACGAAGAACTCAACGCTTTTCTGAGGCACGATTCACATGCAAAGTTGTAAGATCGTCTGAGACAGTGTTCGCAAATTAGCTTACGATATTCATAAAATAAATTTTAGCACTTTTAAAGTCACTATCGTAAGTCGATCTTACGATAAATTTACGATAATCTTACGATAAATCGTAAGATATTTTGTAAATCGGGCCCCTGACTTTGAAGCTGGATTCTGAACATAAGTGATTGGGTGGACAGCCAGTAGTGTAATGTTATCTTGTTTGAATAACTACAGAACACTGTATGTATGTTTTAGTCGATTTTGAACATATGAACTGTGCATGCATGTCATCAGCGGGTGTGGTAATAATGCACTGCAGGACCTTCTGGTGACATTGGATCACCCGGTGAGGCTGGAAACACTGGTGCAACTGGAGTGAAAGGATTCGCCGGATTTGTTGGTTCACAAGGACCACAGGGTGCCCAGGGATTCACCGGAGTAGCTGGAAATACTGGCGAGCAAGGGTCACCGGGAAATCCAGGAAATCCTGGCTTCCAGGGCCAGCGAGGACCCGTCGGCGATACCGGACTGGTGGGATTTACCGGAACTCCGGGTCAGAAAGGCCAGCTTGGGCAACAGGGCCCGCGAGGCAATGCTGGAGCAGCTGGTACTCCTGGCGGCCCTGGGAGACAAGGTCCGGCCGGTGGAACTGGGGCAACTGGTGGTACTGGATTCACTGGACCGGAAGGGTTTACAGGAGACACTGGGCAGGTGGGAGTGGCCGGCGCACGTGGTCTGGATGGCGCTCAGGGTGTCCGCGGCCCGACTGGGTTGTTTGGCAGTCCGGGAGCAACTGGTGCTGTTGGATTCCCTGGTGCCGTTGGACAGCCTGGACAAGCAGGTCAGATTGGTCAGCCTGGCCAGCCCGGTACACAGGGACCAGAAGGCCAGCAAGGTTTCCCAGGACTTCGGGGACTTTCGGGTAATTGTTGTTCTGATGTATTACATTCATTGCATTGTATACATATCGTCTTAACTGAAGTGACACCAAAATTCAGATCCATTTATATACAGCACAGTCTTCCAAACAACTTTCTTGCCTACATGACGTATTTCTTAAAGGAGATAACATAACATACTTCGTTTTAACCTCGCTGCTTGTTACTTAGTTAATGTGCACTGCACTGTTTTCAAAAAGATATGCAGCCCAGTTTCCATGCTGTGTGAGTTTATAAAGTGATCTGAAAGTCATGTTGTCTCCTTTAAGAAATAAATCATGTAGGCAAAGAAGTTGAAGAACTGGGGTATTATGATCATGCAAATAGTAGGCTTACAGCAAAGAATTAACCGTATAGGCCCTACATTAGCTTTGAAGTCAAAAGGAGAGATATGAGATGTTAGTGAATCTATTTCTATGTCAACCACAGCATGCTGAAGAGATTGCTATATCCAGTATTTGTAAGACTTTGTTACTAGAATACATAGCTCAAGAAATTCTTGCGATTATCTTGAGATATTTTTGTTCATTGCTACATATAGCAGTCGTTTGTATTATTTTTTCGTAACATTATTATTTTGTCTTTAACATTGCTTCTTAGTGAATTCCTGTTATGCAAACTCATTTATTTTGGAGTTCGGCACTATATAAATTGCTTACTTATTTGCATAGTAATAATAGTAATAGTATACACGCACACACACACACACTCACACAACCGTTTAACGGCCTTTTGTCCGGGACTACCCGGGTAGGCCGGTACCAGAAGAAACACTCACCCACTCACACTCATCCTGATCATCGGACATCCTTTATCATCTTCCTCCATTTACAACGATGTATGGCATCCTCTTTGTTCAGTTTACGAGCTTGACAGTCCTCTCGGACAACCTCTTTCCAGGTCCTCTTTGCTCTTCCTCTTGGCCTTGGACCCTCAACTTCATACTCCATGCATTTCTTCACCCAATCGTCATCATCTTTTTGCAGCACATGCCCATACCAACGCAGCCTGTTTTGCTGCAATACGAATGCTATGTCATCTATACCTAGTCTCTCTCTCAGCTCCTTACTTGGGAGTCTATTTTTTAACTTAACGCCACACATCCATCTGACCATTCTCATCTCTGCTCGCTGAAGTGCCACCACATTTTCTTTCCTACAGGCCAGGTCTCACTTCCATGCAGCATGCTGCTTCGCACTCAACTACCGTGTTGCTTTAAACCACATGTCCATTACTAAGAGTTTATGCTTAATAATAGTAATAGTATAGCTGTAATAAAACCAGTAGTCTGTCTATAACTTCATATTTGGTGTTCATTCATGTTCTGTAGGTGACACTGGACAGTCGGGTCCATCTGGTCCACCTGGAAGCATGGGATCACCAGGACCTTCAGGTCAGGTTGGACAGCCAGGACTTCGAGGTCCACAGGGTGCTCCAGGATCCCCCGGAACAGCTGGACAACCAGGAAACCCCGGTTTCCAGGGAGCTCCTGGGGACACGGGATTCTCGGGGAGTGCTGGTGCTACCGGTGCCTCGGGCGTCGTCGGTGCGGTCGGTTTGCCAGGTGTGAAGGGCGTGCAGGGTTCGGACGGCCAGCCAGGTGCATTTGGTCTGCAGGGCAACACCGGGCCGTCAGGGTCGCCTGGACAACAAGGCATACGTGGCCAGCCAGGATTCACTGGACCACAGGGAACTCCGGGCGGAATAGGACAGCAAGGATCTGCGGGCGCACCTGGACCTCGTGGTGCAACCGGTCAAACTGGCGATCCAGGGTCGCCAGGAAATCCAGGTTTGTCGCTGACTTTTCTCTGTTTGCTACTCGACCTTTAGAGTAGCGGTATACTGTTTTAAAAAATATTTTCCTGCTCTTTACCTTTAGCCAGTTGCTTGGCATTGCTGGATCAGTAAACAAATAGAATGTCTATATGAGGCTATAATTATGTAGCCCTGTGTACAGCCAAATTATGTATTTATTTTAACAGTGAATGCTGGTGATTGACATTGCAGTATCGTTAATATCATAGTTATCGGCAGCCACTTATTTATTATTCCATTTAATTAACGAGATGAGGTCACCAAAATATGAAATAGCTAGCGGTTAGTCATGTTCAGTATCATTTTTGTGCAGTAGCACTGCTTATGACATTTATGTGAGTTGTTTATATTTTTGTTCCAAGAAATGGGAACAAAATTCTGGGTAGGACAGGATTTGCAGAGACTACTGCATACAACATCCTTCTTAAATGATTATGTATCAGTAAATGTAACACGTATGAGTAAATTTGACACGACTAGTTTCTCTTATTGTTCAGATGTATAAGCATACGGTTCATCTGTTTGAAACAGACTGGAAACGAGCACTTAAGTCCACCGACTAGCACTAAAACTGATTGAAAAATAACAGCAACTATAAATGCCGGCTAATTTATTAGCACAGTTTTTCATTGTGTGTTCTATACTTATCACGTTAATTAACTTATAGCGGAGTAGATGCTTGGCGTATGGCAAACTGTTGACTGCTGCTGTTTTATTTGGTTATTTTTCATACAGTAGTATAATTCTAATGAAACTTGCCAGCTGACAGCAACCATTAGAGATGTAATACTTGGTACCAGTACTCTTACCTGAGTACAACTCGAGCTCATACTTGCACTTGTATTTGCAGTTTTGGTACTTGCTACATCTCCAGCAATATGTGCTGTGTTGTTGACAGGTCAGCCTGGTCTGGCAGGCCCCAAGGGCCAGCAGGGAGCTGACGGACCCAAAGGACGTGCCGGCTTCGTGGGAGCCACCGGATTCCCAGGTCTGCTGGGTGATACGGGTTCCCCCGGCAATTCCGGCCAGCTAGGTGAGCGTGGACCACGGGGAGGTACCGGATTCACTGGTGGCATGGGAGTTACTGGTGAGTCGGGCGCCCCCGGTGAAGTCGGAGCATCCGGCCCTCGAGGCAACCAGGGTATCAGGGGCCAGCCTGGTCCGGTTGGTGCGAAAGGCACACAGGGCGACCCTGGAAACCCGGGGCAGGTCGGACAGCAAGGACAGATCGGACCGCCGGGTGAGCTCGGATCACCCGGCGTTCAGGGATTCCAAGGTCCGTCTGGGGACACTGGACCTCAGGGTCCGCTGGGACAGCCCGGGTCGATGGGCCAGCCTGGTCAGCCGGGTGGAGTTGGCAGCTTTGGTGCCACCGGATTGCCGGGACCTCCGGGTCCTGATGGATCACCCGGAGAAGAGGGACAGGGTGGAGCTCAGGGAGAGCCAGGCGACACTGGATTCACCGGACCGATAGGAGAGAACGGAAGGCCAGGAAATGTCGGCCAACCAGGACTTAGCGGACCGACTGGACCGTCGGGTCCTCAGGGCTCTATTGGCTCTCCGGGTGATAGAGGCCAGGTGGGAGTGCGTGGACAGCTGGGACTTCCTGGTGTGGCCGGTGCCCCGGGTGACCCAGGATCGCAGGGTAACCGTGGCAACGTCGGCCAGCCTGGCCAGCCAGGATTCATAGGCCAGCCCGGAATTCCGGGTGACGCTGGAGACACTGGACCTATTGGTTCACCTGGATCTCGCGGATCGCCAGGGCCGGACGGCTCTCCTGGTCCGGCCGGCAGGCTTGGACCAGCGGGTGCTACTGGGGCAAGTGGCTTCACTGGAGCCGACGGCAGTCCTGGGCAGGCCGGGGTGGTCGGCCAGCCTGGTCGACAGGGCGATACCGGTCCGTCTGGCAACCCTGGCTCACCTGGTGCCCAGGGCCCAACTGGCGTGACGGGAGACACGGGACCGATTGGATCGCCGGGTTCGGCTGGCACGCTCGGACCACGTGGCGCCCAGGGCGCTCCTGGTCAGGGAGGATTCACAGGTTCCACTGGCTCAACCGGCTTTCCAGGTGCCGTCGGTGCTTCCGGTACGCCGGGTCGGACTGGAGCAACAGGTGTGGCTGGAGCACCTGGTCAACGGGGCTTCAACGGCTTCACTGGACAACCTGGTCCCAGCGGCCAGCCTGGTCCTCAGGGACAAGCCGGCAACATTGGTGAGATTTCTGGCTTTCACGAAACTCTCTACTGTTGTTGTAGCTATGTATCAACAGCTGTCGTGGACACAGGGGTGTGGCTTAGTGGCGACTGCAGAGACAGCAACGCAGTCGCCGGTCATCACTGAACTGACGGACCATTCTGATTGGCTGGCGTCAGCAATATGCGGACGCTGTAGCAATAGTTAGCTAGTTAGTTATGGAGTGAGTTATGACGTACAAGTAGTTTTGTCAAAAACAATGGACGTTGCTGCCATGTCGGGGAACACTCCCGAGGTGACCGAGTGTATTAGCGTTTTGTCGTCCGTTAGTTCACCAAATCACCAGTTTCTTCTTCGGGGGACTTCTCTCACCATCGTCATCATCGTCACACGATCGTAGTATGTATACTGTACATTATCGTATATTTACATCTCACATTCATCGTCATCCATCGCTCACGATCATGACATCCTAACTTACTTCTACTTCGTAACTCACTCCATAGCTAACTAACTAACTAATGCTGGCACGCAGATCCATCTAGCTAGTCAGAATGGTCTGTCAGTTGTGTGTTGGCTGGCGACTGCGTTGCAGTCTCCGCAGTCGCCATAGTAGTTGTCAAGTTAATATACCAAAGCTCCAGATAACAAGTGTTTGGATCTGGAAAAGAAAAGCCAGTCTACTTTGCTTGTTTGTGTGTGTATGTGTGCTACGACAGGTCAGCCTGGAATCATAGGATTGCCTGGAGCACCCGGTGGTCCGGGTAGAACTGGCGCTACGGGATTCCAGGGTCAGCTTGGAGCAGTTGGACAGCCTGGGCAGAAGGGTGCGACGGGATTTACCGGACCAGTCGGATTCACTGGAGGCACTGGATGGACTGGTGCTACTGGATCATCAGGCATAATGGGCGACATTGGGCCGTCAGGTCCGATAGGTGCTGCCGGGCCCATCGGATCAGTTGGACCCAAGGGAATGAAAGGAGATGCGGGCCCTGTTGGTCAGCAAGGCATTCCAGGTCTTCCCGGAGTTTCCGATGTTGTTGGAGAAAGAGGTCCCCCTGGACCGGAGGGCCAGCAGGGTGTGATTGGCCAGCCCGGGTTAAATGGAATTCGCGGATTTACAGGAGGGACTGGTCCAGATGGTGCTAAGGGTTTAAAGGGCCGACCGGGCTTCGAAGGAGAAGCTGGCATTACAGGAAGCACAGGATTCAGCGGTATTGCTGGACCTCAGGGTCCAAAAGGTGAACTAGGATTTCCAGGAACACAAGGACTGCAGGGCCAGAGAGGACAGCCGGGCAACAGTGGAGAGCCAGGTCTGGACGATGTGTTCTCTCATTCTGTGAAAGTATTGCTCAGTTTGTGATTGACAGTCAAATCATATCTGTTTTTGAGTTTCCTTCAGTAAATATTTAATATACCATCACTCCATCAGCAGTTGCATAATATACAGTAAAAGAGGTACAACCCCTTTAGTAGAGAATGTATCCTCAAACCTAGTCTACTAGACTGAGTGGGAGTATTGCTAACTACCAGTTCACAAACATAAAACAAAAAATTGAAAATGACTACTGTAATCACACTATAGGGTCTTGAACTGTTACATTGACAGAGATCTTCTAGCAGCAGTATGTCAAATTTTGGGATAGCATGTTAACTAGGGCTGGTACTGATTCCAAATTTTTAAATCGCTTAATCTCCAAAAATTAACGTTGATTAATTGATAAATTTCCGACAATTTTTGTTGTTAATGAAAATTGCCATAAAACTGCAGAATTCAAGTACTTGTTATCTTTCATACAAAAATGGAAATGTGTGAATGATGCAGTCCATTTAGCACTTATTTCAGGATTTCAGCCAATCACGCAGACAACTATGTGATGATGTTTTGGCAAAAAGCAGAAATGCACAAATTAGTGATGTTAAGACAGCCAAAATTTTATTTGAATTTTTAATCAATCCAGAAAAATTAATAAAACTATTTTTAACGATAGATGTTACGTTATAGGTTTGAGTGCTTTATATACATGCTTTATTATATACAGTATGCATCATACGATTCACGGCCGTGCAACGACTGGCCACTAGCTAGCAACAACTGACAACTGTCCATAATGTCACGCTCTGCATGCAGTATTAGTCTATTACTATTGGCTCGCGCTAGCCGCTGTAACCACGCCTATAGTCCAATCCCGTCACATCCCCTTTTCTTAAAGATAAAGCAAACACAACAGCAATACGAAAATGTCAAAGTTATTGTAAATACAAAGTCAGTGGTCTTTGCAAAAGTTCATCAGGGGACGTAATCGGCGAATCTGGCCGGACGCCTGACAGCGCGGCCAGACTTTGTCATCTGCGTAGGCGTCGGCGCCGCGACGGTTGGCAGCGGCGGCTGCGGCGGCTGCCGGCGCCCGTCGACTCCGCTGCCAGATGCTCTTGCTGCTGCATCTGTCGGCTGAGGCTGCGGAAGAGGCGTGATGATATCGTTTCCGTCGTCGGAAACGATTAACGGCGGCTCGCGTGAGAACCGAACGTGCTTCTTTGTTCGACGCCGAATCGAACCGTCGAACATCTGCAGTTCGTAGGAACGATGCGGCAGTGCTTTAATGACTTTGGCTTTCTGCCACTCATCCAACTGTGACGTCAGACTTCCCATAGCAATAGTAATGATAGCGAGACAGTGCCCAGCAAACAGCAAGGAGTTCTTTTTCCAATTGACAGTACGAATCCCTTTCAATGGGAGTCAGGGCCCGTGACGCGTATTCAATAGGCTTACCGTCTTGCATACAAACACATCCCAAACCTGAGGAGCTAGCATCGGTTTGTATCTTGATAGGCTTTGTGACATCGTAGTAGCCCAAAGTAGGTGCTGAAATAAGTAGCTGTTTGAGGTCATGAAGGGCTTTGCTGTGTGTGTCAGTCCAACGAAACTCGGAGTCCTTAGCAAGCAAACCTCTCAAGGGCGTTGTAATTTCACTGAAATGGGGTACAAATTTAGCCACGTACTGAGCCATACCAAGCAAACGCATCAAAGCTGGGCGGTCACCGGGC
>Ga0126329_10000168_pt1 | contig 13174 bp, 3 predicted proteins | sample InaspJWI85metaG_FD_104915 | JGI IMG/M metagenome (GOLD analysis project Ga0126329, IMG submission 104915) | Marine gutless worms symbiont microbial communities from Oahu, Hawaii - Inanidrilus sp. 2 OAHU.JWI-85 metaG | ecosystem: Host-associated > Annelida > Digestive system > Unclassified...
CCCTACTACTTAGTTCTTGTCCCCGGCGGTACTGCAGGCAGGTGCCTATCCCCTGCCCTGTGGATAATCCGGCATGCTAGCAACTTGCGCAGCAACAATACGTCGTTAAGGGTGTCACGCGCGTCAGTGTCGCATTGAATCGATGTCGCTTCTGTAACAGCAGCCAGTGAACGACAGTCGACAGTTCATATAGTTGTATTGTAAAGCCGCTGAACAATAGCACCATTTGGCACCGGAAGGTCTTAGACAAACGCAGAATAGCACCTGGGGCAGTGCAGCCGTCAATATCGGCGAGAAGCAAGTATAGGCTACATCATACTAAATATTCCCGCACTACGTCCGTCTAGTGATACATTGCTCGCTCTTCTGGTTTTCCCAGCCCAGTTTCCACTTTTCACGTGAATCGACTAATGTAATGTCAATATACGAGCAGAAGGTGCACTAACCCTAACTCCGATCTTCCAAAATTACAATAAAAACTTTCATCTGGCCCATAATTTGCCGAATCTCCACTTTTTCATTAACTGCAGCACAAAAATTTTTCAGCTAGATTGCTAAAAACAGACATATGGACAGACAGACAAATAGACAAACGGCAATGAAAACAGTACCCTGCCGTGATAATTATACACTTTCTAGGTGCACATCTCAGGGACACAGCATTAGCATTGCTAATATTAAAAGTCATTGTCGCATATCCGACAAAAAGCTGATCAACGCTTGAGAACGAATCCCACGGAGCACGAAGTGCACCTAGCACGACCAAAAACTCAGTCACGACGGAAAGCAGCACAATGGGCGTAGTATAGGAAACGTAATATTTGCACCGTTGCACGATTTATATAACCAATCACCGACTGCGCAGCATTTACGCAAATTGGTCGTTACAAGACGCGCCCAATAGGCCAATACCAAATAATCTGTATTATATGCATGAGCGAGGCGCAGCGACAAGTGCCACATCTATAATTTACGGCATACATATCTCCGGAACTACGTAACCAAACTTCACTGAATTTTCTGTGCATGATTGTTATCTAAGGCCGTGGCTAGGCTTAGTCCTGCTCTGGTGGCGTTGCAATATGTTATGCCCTTCCAGTTTAATGGATGACGTCGTATTTTCCACATAATAGGCCCATATGGCATAGGCGACGCAAGTATAGGGTGGACCAGACTCACCAAAGGGCAGCAAGGATTTTATAACGCACGGTATATACTCAAACCAACGAGGGGCAGCAGTGTACCAGGACGAAGTCTGATGTCTACGATTGCCTCGTTTTTCTCGAACCATTTGTCGATGCGCAGTGCAGAAATTAGAACTATCGTCAGACGTGAACGTGTTTGATAAAAACGCCATGAATGGAGTCACAAAGAACATATCAGACATCAGCAAAATTGCAAAACTGTAACGAATATTAAGTCTCTATTTACAGTAGACTTTCACCCGGGTGTTTACGCAGATAAAACCAGAACTGAGCAAACTATTTTCGTAAAGTATAAACTTACATGTTCCACTATTCCGCTATTCCCGGTCACCCTGTAAATCATGTTCATAGTTTTGTACACGGACGTCTATTGCCTTTAAATGAGTATCGCGGGTATGTTTAAAGGCAATGAAACGACAAGTGCGTGCATCAAAGAATACCTCACGCAAACCATCCATCAATTCGAGTACGAAAGACTAGCTATAATTTGCCGCTCAAGAGCCGCCTCCAGACAATGCGGGGTCGGCGATCCGACACGACCCTGCGAGCATGCACGCTACCATATGAATACAAGCGGCTTCGTGCACAAAAACCAACCAACAAGATACAGAACCTATAGCCGGTGTATACTATACATAGGCTATATACGGCGCGCCTTCGATGTCTAACAATGGATTACGCCGACCGTGTATACACACGTACAGATACTGCCCCTTTCATACGAGATTTTCCTCGGACTGAGACCTATTCTTTAGACTTCATCGTGGATGTATGATCACAACCGACGGCAAAATCTCCGCGTGCATTCATATCGATGTGTTTTGTCACTTGATGTAAAGTGTTTTTGTGTGTGTGTGATGCCTGTGTAAGTGCTAATGGCCTTGGCATTTCACTTGGTTTTACCAGGTTTGTAAATAAATAACAATGTGTAACTTTACCAACAAGCTAACTCAAGGAAGTTCTACATGCGAACAGCGCCTATGTAATCTGCCGACCTCACGGAACTACGCAAATACTGCACTACTGGGTCGCATCGCCAGCACGAGTGCTACAGGTGCGGCCCACTGCTACCGACGTCGCCAGTAGCGTGGTCTGTGTTGCGCACACGACGTACTGCGCAAACACGGTTTGGGGGCAGACTCGTGTGGGACAAAGGAACCACATCGTCGATAAGGATCCATGTCCCCATTTAGCGGCATGCATAGCGACGCGGCCTTTTGCTTGATTACTTTAGACACTTGTTACAGAATATATGAAACTGTGTACTCACCGTTACGTTGCGAGTTCGAGGCGTGGCCAGGCCCAGCGAAATATCCACAGCGTAGACCTCGAGCGAGAACGTGCCGAGGCCGAGTTCCCGGTCCAGCACTCGCGTGGTCCGGATCAGTCCGGACGTCGCCACCACCTCGAAGTAGTTGGGCAGCGGGTCGGTCGAGTCGGGCGACGTGATCGACGTGATGTGGTACTGGACGTGGGCGGAGGAGGACTGGCCGGCTGCCGCCACGGTGACCACCGAACTCAGTGCCGCGGAGTTTTCAACCACCTGCCCCGAGTACGCGGAACTCGAGAAAACCAAGCCGGCGTTCGCGACGGTCGATCGGATGATGACGGACAGTCCGAGCGAAGAGGACTTCGACGGGCGTCGGCTGTCGGTAGCCACGACGACCACGTTGTACACCGGTCGACCGCTCAGACTGGCTCGCAGATAGACTCGTCCGGTCGCCGCATCGATACGAAACATTTCCGCGTCGTCGTTACCTTCGTCGGACAGAGAGTACCTCACGGCACCGCCGCCGACCGCTGCGGACACGATCGCGGTCACCAGAGCGCCGGTGCGGGCGCTGGAAGGAAGGACGACGGCGGCAGGCGAAAGAAACTCCGGCTTTCCGTCGACGACGTCGACCGTGAAGGTACGTTCCGCCGTGAGACGATAGGTCGGCGTCAGCGAGTCGTCGACGACGGCAAGCGTCAGCTGGTAGCTAGTGTCGCGGGCGTTCAGAGCGCCGGCGACCGTCACCGTTCCGCTGTCGGCGTCGACGTCGAACAGCCGGCCGCCGGGCGTCTGGCGGCTCAGCCAGAATCTCATCCGGGCACATGCGCCGGGAACGCGGTCGGTCGCCGTCGCGCGGAACACGGTCGTGCCGATCGGCGCCTCGGCCTCGACGCTGTAGCGGAAGTCGACAGCATCGACGAAGCGCGGGCCGCGGTCTGGGACGTCTGGAACGACTTGAACGCCGAGCGTAGTAGACGCCGTCAGCGACGTCGACTCATCACGCGCCAGAACGGTGACGTCGTACTGTCGCTCGCCGCTCACAGCGCCGTTTACGAAGAGTCGCCCGCTGGAAGCCTCCACAACGAACGGAATGTCGTCAGGCGAAATGATGCTGTAGGCGATTCTCGAGCGCTCGGCGGGGTTCTGATCGATGGCTTTCACGCTGCCGATCAGAGTTCCCACCGCTGCGTCTTCACCGACCTCGAGGAGGCCATTCTGCGGTAGCTGCGTCCACTTCGGCGGCCGCGCGACAGTCCTGACCACGCTGACCTGGACGGTCGTCGTACCCGTCAGCGCGGGAGTTCCACCGTCGCTCGCGACGACAACGAACTCGTAATGTAAACCGACGTCCAGCGGTTTCGACAACAGCACGCGACCGGTGTATTCTTCAATCACGAACTGTTCGGTGTCGTCGCGGATGTGGTACGACAGCGAGCCGTTGAGTCCTGCATCCGCGTCTCGCGCCGCGACCACGACCACCGTGCTGTTGACGGCCGCGTTCTCAGGAACCACGACCGAGACGACGTCGCGGTCGAAAGCAGGTGCGTTATCGTTCACGTCGGCAATTGTTATCTCGACAATCACTCTGCTCTGTCGACTGACCAGCCCCGTGTCCGCGGCGACTACTACCAGCGTCACCACGTCCGTCCCGGTGTCGGCGAGCAGCTGTTCGCGATCAAAGGATCGCCACGTCGTCAGCAGTCCGCTAATCGGGTCGATCGCGAAGCCGGGAGTCGGACCGTCGATCCAGTAGACCAGATCGGCGTTGCGGCCGGCGTCGGCGTCCGAGGCGTACAGGAGCTCGGCAAAATCTTCCGCCGGGCTTCCTTCAACGACGGAGAAGAAGTAGGTGGCGTTGTCGAATGCCGGACTGTTGTCGTTGTCGTCGAGGACGACGACCACCACCTCGACGGACCAGCTGCGGTTCCGCGACGCTCCGTGCTCGGCGGCGGTCACCGTCAGAACGTACTCCGAGGTCCGCTCGTGGTCCAGCGGCCGCGCGTTGTACAGCCATCCGTCCGGGAAGATGCGCAGGCGGCCGTCGTCGTGGCCGTGGTACCGCATGACGGCGTAGCGGACGACCGAGCCGGCGGAGGCCGGTCGCGACGTCGACGAACTGACCGAGAAGAAGCGCGTGTTGACGGGCGTCGCCTCGCTGACGGTCGTCCACAGCGTCGACGAGTTGAACAGCGGCGCATCGTCGTCCAGAACCGGGCCGACGTGGACGCGAACAATCTGGACCGACGACAGCGACGGCGCACCGGAGTCGGCGGCGACGACGACCGCGGAGAACGACGTCTTGGCAGCCGGAGATCCGATCAGACGCAGCAAGCCAGTTGCGGAATCGAGGGACAGTAGGTCGGTGGTGTTGGTCAGACTGTAGCGCACCGTTCCTGCAAGGCCGACGTCTGGATCGACCGCGCGGGCGGCGTAGACCTCGAGGCCGACCGGACTGTCGGCGCGGATGTCCACGTCGACCTCGTCGCCGCCGCGTATACTCGGAGCATTGTCGTTGATATCGGTCACGACGACCGACACGTAACTGGCGGCGAAGTCGACGTCAGTTGCTGCGATCAGCGTGAGGTTGTACGTCGCCTGGCTCTCGCGGTCGATCGGCCGCGCTGTCGTGAGTTCTCCGGTCGCGTCTGACGCCGCGAAGACGCCGTCCGGGTCGCCGTCGACGAGGTAGAACGCAGCTGGTGACTGACCGCCGCTCGCCGTCGCCGCTACGTGCCCGACGCTGCGACCGACTGCCGCGTCCGACCGTCGCCCGTCGTCTTCCGTCACGACGAACGAGTAACCGGTGCGCTGGCTGAACGTTATCGGAGGTACCGTCGAGCTGCTGGACATGACGTAGACTTTCACTGAGGCAGGGCGAGCGCTGGACAGCCCAGTGCGCCCGTCACGCGCCACAACCTCTAGACTATAGACCGCCGACGACGTCAGCGTGGCAGTAGTCGATACTGTCCCGAGCGACGGATCTATGTCGAACTTGGAGCTGTCCGCGCCACCGGAAATAGAAAAGGTTATCGAGTCTGAATCGTTGACCGATCGAACTGTCGTGATCGTGATACCGATGCGCTGGTTTCCGGCGAGTTTGACGAAGTAGTGAACGGGATAAAGAACAGGTTGCAGGTGTTGCGATTTCGTTACGTTCACGCTGACGGTAGCCTCACTGCTCAGACGAACCGGATCCACAGGGTTGACCGCTATCACAGTGAGAACATACATCATTCCACCATCGAGACTGCGAGAGGTAACAATTCTACCCAACGTTCTGTCGATCCGAAATGTATCGGGATAGTCGTCTTCCACGCGATCAGACAATCGATAATAAACTCCGTTCGTGCTTGCTTCAACGCTCGCCGTAACCACTGTCACCAGGTTGCCAGCGGTTGAGTTCGCCGGGGACAGAACGGCTGCGTAAGTGGGATGGGAGAAGACGGGAGACGTACGATAATCGGGAAGAACCGATACGTAAAGATTCGCAAAGGCGCTGAGCATACCAGCCGACGCTTGGAGCGTTAGATTGAAGCTGGACCGCTGCTGCCTGTCCACGCGAGCATTCGTCGTTACAAGTCCCGTCTCTGAGTTGACTACAAACCGGCCGACGGAATCGTCGTCGGACGAGATCTGATAGGTGACTGGGTCAGCGGAGGACGACGTGGCGCGCGGCGCCGCGACGAAGCTGCCGACCGGCGCCAGTTCGCTCACGTCGGCGACGTACGACGACGACTCGAACACGGGCGGAGTGACGTCGACGCGACCGACGAGGATCGCCAGATACGCGTGGGTCACGCGCGGCGGCGAGCCGGAATCGCGCGCCTCGATCGTCAGGTTGTAGCGTCGTCCGGACTGGAGGCGACGCGCGGCCGCCGCCACCAGGACGAAATACAGCTCGGGGATCGTCGACGGGATGAACGCGAAGGAGCCGTCGTCGTTGCCGGCGACCAGGCGAGCTGTCGTGTCGCCGTTTGGCCCCGCGTCGGCGTCCGTGACGCTGACCGCTTCCACCACGTCGCCCTCGGACGAGCTCTCGTCGACGACCAGCGGTCGGCCAGGTTCCTGGTTACTGAACCAGACTACCGGCGCGTGGTCGTTGACATCGGCTAGCGAGACGTGTACGTAGGCCAACGCGCTGAGCGCCGGGCGTCCGCCGTCGGTCGCCTTCACCGTCAGCGTGCAGCGCTTGGACCGGCACGGTCCCGTGTCGGTCGGTCTGCACGCCGACGGACAGATCAGCGGCTGTCGGGCAATGGTGAGCACGCCCGTCGTCTGGTTGACGGCGAACTGGCGTCGATCGTCGCCGGCGATGATGCTGTACGCGACGGCGGCGTTCTCGCCCGCATCGGCGTCAGTCGCGCGGACTCGGACGACCGCCGTGCCGACCGCCGCCGTTTCGTTGACGACGGCGTGGTACGCCTCGTGCTCGAACGTCGGCTCGTTGTTGTTCACATCTTGGACGTCCACGTTGACCAGCAGGTGCCCGTACAGCGGCGGACTTCCGCCATCCCGGCACGAGATGTTCAGCGCGTACGACGACCGAACGTCGCGCCGCAGCGTTACGGCGTTCTCCAGGTACAGCAGGCGCGCCACCCCGGACCTCGTCGCGACCACCGACAGTCGGAAATGTCCGTCGTCGTCGCCGGACGCGATCCGGTAGTCGCTGACGGTGCCGTTCGCGCCGTTGTCCGGGTCGCTGGCGGTCTCGAGAATCACCCGCCTGCCCGGCGGGTCGGTCTCGACGAAAGAGACGCTGACGGCGGGTCGCGGGAAGCTCGGAGCGTTGTCGTTGATGTCCAAGACGTTGACGCGGACGTCGAACAGCTGCGCAGGCGGCGCTGGAACGCTCTGGACGATCGCGTCGACCGCGCCGCCGCGACCCGGCAGCGACTCGCGGTCAAGCCGCGCCCGCGTCGTGATGACCCCGGTGTCCGGGTCGAGACGGAACTGGTCAGGCGCGTCGCCGGAGAAACGGTAGCGGAGCCCGGAGCGGACGGGCAGCCGGCCGACCTCCGTGCCGATCGGCTGTTCTTCGGTGATGTTGAACTGGACGCTGACGTGGACGTTCTGTCCTTCTACGCCCTGGATCAACCACGCTGACAGCACGATACACCGCCACACGGCGACCCATCCGACCCGCCGCCGCCCGTGTCGGCTATCTCCGTCAACCTTCTTCCACGCCGCCACGTCAGCCATCGACTCCCGGCGGCGATGTTCAAAACACATCACTCACGCCGTCATGTCATCGTCAGCTTCAGCTCCGTCACACTACAATCACCGAAGAAATGCATTCTATCATCAACAGTACCGTAATCTTTGTTATTTAAATTTGATATTAACTTTATAGCCTTGGTTTTATATACATGCCTAGCGATTTGTGGCAAAAACGAGTGACAAAGTTTCAGAGTAAATTTATTGACTTCTACGTGAAAGTGCAGTTACATTTTCCCTGTTTTGTTTGCTTTTTCGCTGTATATTATGCTTGCTGTATTTTATGCTACCGCTACCATGTAAAAGGTAAAGGTAGCCCATACTCGATTACCGAGCGTAGGGTTCCGGAGCTGATCGCGGTTCTTTGCAGTCAGCCTGCAGGTGACGTGAGTCATAAACCCGGCGGTAGGCTGCCATTACTTTCCGCCAGACCTGCAGTTACCCCTGCAACCCTTAAGAGGGCTACTACCGATTTTGCTGCTTATAATTATCGTTACCCGAATTGATTAAAACGGTTCTCCATTATGTAGCCAATTCTTTGTTTGTAACTTCGATCTCAGAGATGCACCAACGGAGACCAGGCAATTGTTGTGGATTATGTTATGTGCTTGTTTTGGGGAAAGCGTCAAAAACTGACTTTCTCATTTTCACCAATGGACATGAGACAACAAACTACGTGACATTAATGGGCACCAGAATGCCGATCTATCGCTGTCAATTTTCGACCGTCTTAACGGTAGATCGCCGATCTACCGCTATAATTATCGTTACGCAAATTGATTAAGGCGGTTCTCCATTATGTAGCCCGATTCATTTGCACAGTCACGGAGTAGTTTTCAATCGCCGCCAAAAATCACTCGCCGCGCTCTGAAATGTTACGGTTACGATATAATTTGGCGCACCTGGTCTTGATTACCTCACCTGAACGCCCGGCAACAGTGGCCCGGTGCCTCGCAACGGCACGCAACCTGCAAGCACTGGCCGTCACACCTGCAGCAGCTGCAACCGGCATCACGTCACGGCCACCCGCATCAAAATACACGAGAAATTCGACCCGCAGCAATCGACTGGAGTAATCCAACGGAGAATGAGATAGCGCGCGCACGTCGTGGAATAGCGGAAAGCGGCCGACCGCACGCACGTTCACGATAGGCCTATATACGATCCGTAATCAACGCGGTCAATAAACTGATAGCGTGTATAGCGTCAGTGACTCGGCGCCGGCGTGCATGTGCGTGCTGCGGTGCGCGGGCGCAGCAATCGCTCGCCCTGTACGGCCTATCCCTGTCCCGCCTAGCCCGCCTGGCGCACCTTGCAGGGCCCGCCCGCCTGCACACAGCCCTCTAGCTCCAGTCCGTCGTCGTCGCACTCTTCAGATTTGCTGCAGCTGCTCTCGACAAAGATGTGGCTATCACTGACAAGGCCGTGGCGTCTTCTCGAGCTCCAGTGCCGTGGTATAAAAACCGGTAGCGCAGAAAGGATGAGAAAACTTGATTTAGCTAGATAAATAATTGTGGAAACGTTGACAGTGTTTTGCATATATATAAATATAATTAGCCTAATACAGCAGAAAGTTAGCTGGAACAAGCGCTGTCGAGATAAAGACGAGACAGGCCTAGCATAGCTTTAAAGATCGATTCAACGTTACAAAAATTACAGTAACAATGAAGTCAGATACTGCCACAGTAGGCAAAATCAAAATGCTATTCTGTTTCAATTTCGACGGCAGTTGCTAATTGCCGTTTTGATCGTAGATCCTCTGTTCAATGTGCACTGTAGCCTAGGCTAGCCATTCTCAGTCTTTTTTTCAGGCCAAACACCGACGTCACACCTGCGATGCGATTTTATCGAGATGCAAAATCGTGCGATAAAATACTAGTATCAGCTGTCGCTAATAGATTCGCGCGATAGAATCGTGCTGGAGACAGAGCTTGACGATTACTGTCATAAGCTGTGGGTGGACTGTAGGCACTCGGAGGTATTGTCAACTTGACCGACAACGGTCCAGTTTATCACGCTCAGAGCGTCCACCTTTATCAAACTAAGTTGATAACATATTTAGACGATCGACCTATCGTGGCAAAATTTTCAAAGTCCAGAGTTTGGGGCAAAGTTCCAGAGGGAAATAGGCCTACCCTTATTTTGGAGGTAGGCCTACCCGAATTTCCTAATAACAGATAGCGCAGGATAAGTCCAAAGAAGCTGGCATGCCAAAACCAGCTCGATCAGTCCAGTCAATTCAATAGAACACCGAGTTGTGACGGACACAGACACAGAGTCACAGACAGCTAGACAGACAGACACTGGGCCATAGCTAGTAGCCTAATACCCGCGCTAGCATAGCGTCGCGCGGGTAAAAATCGCCGATGAGACAGCGGTCTGAGAAATCACAGCATAGGTTAGCGCGTGCTTTAGTTAGATCGCATTCGCCAGAGGGCGAGAGCGGTGTCTTCTAAAGGCGAAGGCCGTTGTCGTGGAAACAGTGACGCTCAACCTTTACTTCAACCTTTACTTCTTCATACGTCAACAAGGAGCCTTTTGTGGGCTTACACGTAAGTTTAAAGTTATTGTAGGTCTTTACGTTAAAATTTAGTCGTCGTTTCTAGTTTATAGACAGGTTAACAATCGCTGTTTAGTGTTAACTACAAATAAAGCGGAGTATAGGCAACAAGGCGTGTAGCGTAATATGTCCAGTCATTGAGTCCGTCTTTCTGTTGGCAACGACCATGAGCCCAACACTAACGGCTGAACCAATAGAGATGCCGTTGGGTGTTTGGGTAAGACTCGCCTGGGCCCAAAAACCGTGCATCAGATGGGGGTCCACACTGGTGCCGGCCAGCGAATACAACTGAACTCACGGTGGCGATGCGGTCTTATGTCAAATTACTTTGACACTTGCTACAGACTGGTGGCATAGGCGGCATCGCAAGGCGTAAACAGCGAAGATGCGGCGAGTATACATAGGGTGAATTGACGTCACAGAATCTATGGTCACGATACTATCGCCATTTTGTGGGTATAACTTGGCATAATGTGTGGAGTTATTGGGTGAAGATTTATTTACCATGTTATTCAAATAAGTTACTTTAAAGGTGTCCACATGATCATTAACCTATCGACAAAGCGTATTTAAGTGATAGCAGAATACCAAACATTTCTAAGAGTTTTACCTACAAGATGGCTCGAAAACCAGCTGTCATAGATGTGGAACAAAATTACGTCACTGTATGTATAGGAACTTTGTATTACACGGGGGGTCCAGATCCCCCACAGGACAAGGCCCTATTGATGGGGCAATTGTTGGCACATTGTAAATTAGAGGGACTATGCGGCAGCGATGCGGTCCTTTGTCAAGTTACTTTGATTACTAAGTTCTCTGTGGTCGAGTATAGGACATCTGAGAGCGAAGATGCAAAAGTGTATCGGTCCGGAGTAAAGAATGGCGAACGTCAAGTCTTGTCGTGACTAGAGGAATCCTGGCCACGCCTTGGACCTCGTGGACCCCTGGCCAGCACGCCGCTGCCCACAAAAGTCTTGTTGTGTATTATAGGATACGACGTTGACTGCGTGAGCGGCAAGTATAGGAACGATGGGTCCAGATCCCGTACGGAACGAGGCACTTTTGAGGGGGACGTGTGCCGGCCGGTTGTAATATATAGGGACTATTTGGCGGCGATGCAACCTACAGACAAATTACTTTGACCCTTTGTTCTCTGCGCTGTATAGCAGGACGTCTGAGAGCGACTAGGCCCACGTATATCACATTCAGAGACCATTCCAGCGAGGATCAGACAAACTGACTGTTTAGAACTGAAAATAAGGCAATCACAGACATCAGACTTGGCCCCGGCCCGGTGCTGCCATTGTTCAGTAAAAAGGTAAAGTTAGCCCATACTCGATTACCGATCGTAGGGTTCCGGAGCTGATATCGGTTCTTGGCAGTCAGCCTGCAGGTGACGTGAGTCATAAACCCAGCGGTAGGCTGCCATTACTTTCCGCCAGGCCTGCAGTTACCCTCGCAACGCAACTCTTAAGAGGGCTGCTACTACCAATTTCGCTGCTTGGTGAACAGAGGCGCGATGGGTGTGAACAGTTTGCCTAAGACTGTTACCCGACCGCGTCACGGCTGCGATTTGAACCCAGGCCCTTCTACGCCCGAGTCCAGCACGCTAACCACTCGGCTACCGAGCCAGCCCTTGTAAGTGTAACTACAGACTCGTGGATAATATGGTCCGCCCGCCTCTGTTGGTGGCTAACTTCCAGCTGAATTCAACGCGGTAGGTGGCATGCTGGAGAAAACTATTACTGGGGCAGAGACGCCGATGGGCCTTACCAATATTTCGCCACAGAGCCACTGTAAGAGTCTTGTTGCTAATTTCGCTGTTGTAGAGCAGGACTTTGAGAGCAGGGCCGTTTGGGAGCAGCGTTGAGCGATGGCGAACGTCAAGTCGGAGTACTGGGAGGAGTACTGCAGCGGCAAGCGCAAGAAGCACGTCAACGACTCGCACGACCTGGTCATGTGCTCGGCCGATCTGGATCGGCAGCCGGTCGGCGGCCGCGTGGCCGAGAAGAGGCGCCTGCTGGCGGCCGCCGCCGCCGCCGACTCGGTGCCGCCGCCGCGTCTCCCCGCCTGCGACGAGGACTACGTCGCCACGGTCTACGCCGGCACGCAGCACGCCACGCACCGCGTCGAGCCCAGCTGGAAGGTATAGACAACAACACCGACAGGGGGGTCAGCCCCAGACCCGGGGGATCGCGCTCCCGCTCTCGCCGTGTGCCCCCTTCACACCATTGGTGCCCCACCAGCAGTAGCAACCTGGCGCCGGCGCCGCATAACGCTTCTATGGGCATACAGTGAAGGAAGTTGTATGGTTTGTGTTTTTGCAGACGTACCATCATTGCCTTTTTGCAAGGAGGTAGGTCAGTAGCCTATCCAACCATTCCCGCTATCCGTTGTACTTTAGCATTGAATCCCACATTTTCATTCGCCCCCATCGAATCTCCTCGCTATGGCGGACCTTCGCTATGGCGGACTACGATCGCCTGTGACAGAATTTTGACAAAAATGTTGCCCTTGATCGAAGGTCGAGGTCAGACCGACCGCGTTACTCCAACCCCTAACCCCAACCTTGACCTTAATTTATGACATTGACAGTGAATTTCAATCTCCAGCAAACTATGGTCATGACCTATATACACGTAAAAATAGAGTAGAAACAGACGGACGGACACGACCGATTGCACCGTGCTAACGCGGTCGTAGTGACAGATCAAGGAGGTTCGGACAAGACCCCCACGGGAGTCTCATGGCGGAGAGAGTCCATGATGGTGATGGGATTGTCGATTGCCACGAGAATTTGGATCTACGATACGATACGATACGAGATGCTATTTTAACGTGCGCTCGAAAGCCGACATAAGTCAGCTTAATCTACCGCACGGAACCGACAACTAAAAATGTGTAAAAACAGAAAAACTAAAA
>Ga0126329_10000169_pt1 | contig 13145 bp, 9 predicted proteins | sample InaspJWI85metaG_FD_104915 | JGI IMG/M metagenome (GOLD analysis project Ga0126329, IMG submission 104915) | Marine gutless worms symbiont microbial communities from Oahu, Hawaii - Inanidrilus sp. 2 OAHU.JWI-85 metaG | ecosystem: Host-associated > Annelida > Digestive system > Unclassified...
CACACATCCACCTGACCATTCTCATCTCTGCTCGCTGAAGTGCCACCACATTTTCTTTCCTTACAGGCCAGGTCTCACTTCCATGCAACATGCTGCTTCGCACAAAACTACTATACAACCTTCCTCTCATAATCAAAGACACATCCTTATTGGTAAGCAGTGGTACCAGCTGCCTGAACTTATTCAAACCAATTCGAATTCTGGCCTCCACCGCTGCATCAGCATCTCCATCCACACTCAGCATGTCACCTAGGTAACAAAACATATCCACTAACTCCAACTTTGCACTGGCCCCAATATCCACACTAGTGCAACCTGCACTAGTTACCGGGTTCAAACAGCCACTGCAAATAAATGACTTTGCCACTTTCGACATGCTACCCTTTATATGTACCCATTTCTGGCAACTATTACACTGTAATGAATTGCTAGCAACACCTTTACTGCAGACCCCACATGGCCATCTTACAGCCTTCTGCCTCACCTCCTGACGTTCTCCACTTATCATAACTATGGTTTTATTCATACTGACTCTCATGCCTTTACTCTCCACGTTATCTTTCTACTCATTAAGCCTATTAATCAGCTCCTCTTCAGTTTTAGCTATCACTGCCAATTCATCAGCATACAGCAGTTCCCATGGCAGGGCAACCCTAAATTCTCTAGATATGGCCTCCATGACAATCACGAATAACAGTGGGCTTAATGCTGAACGTTGGTGCATACCCACTTTTACCTCAAAAACCTTTGCTATTACTATATCACCGACATACCAATGCAGCATAAATGTATTCCACAGAAAGAGTATGATCTAGCAATTGTTGAATTACTAACATTAACTGATTCTGAAAGTTCAATTTTGTTATTCATTAGCATCCCCCAAAATTTGATTTGTTTAGTCAGAAAAAAACATGAGCACATACTATAAATCACATTATTATATCTGGCATCACTTTTATAGCATGCACATTAAATCACTGACTTTGCACAGATCAAAAATGGCCACAAGAACTTGTAAAAGATTTATGGATAAATCACCACACTGCTACTGTTTTGTCATAAGAAAAGAACTGACAGAATAAGTTCTGTAAAAAATGACCAACCTTACAACGACAAATGTTCAGAGTTTATCACAAATGCATGCACCATTAAAGCATTACTAAGAAAATAAGCTCATCAAGTTACAAGTCAGCAGAGATTAACGATAACTGTAATATTGTTCAAGCATCTACTCTAGAATATCCTGAACAATAACCAGTAATCAACGTCTTAACCACAAAACATTATGTACAAATGAAACTAGAAGCATCGAGCAATTCAACTGCACATAAAACACGACAAGACAATGACTGTAGCTGACATGCAACACTCACAAAGTGTGCTATTAACTAAATGTCACACAGTGACTTGCACAGTACAAAATCATTCATTACACTTGGCACAGGATGAAACGCACAAAATACGAAAGAATCATACACTAACATAAAATTGACTTTTTACTTATCAATTACGGCTTTTCATCTCAGTGACAAATGCTCTGTGTATCTGTGACATACAAAAGATCAAACACAAATAAACACGACAAAATTCAAGCTATTAACTTTTGCAACACCAAACACTTATCACTCACTACTTATCAGAATTGGCAGTTCGTAAAAATGACCCAAAAATGTCTCATCAAAATGCACAAATATTGGTCATAACAGGAAATGTTGCCGTGTATCACTATGTAAAACTGTTATAAAAAGCTGCAACTGTAGTCAGCTGTATTTGCAGAAATTTGAAAACAGAAATTGATGTACAAACTGGATATTAAGGAAATACAAATTACTAGCACCAACTAGCAACAAAGTCAAAGTCTTTGAAGAGCAGCTGATCAGCAGCTGAGATATGTCTTCTTTCACGAGGCGGTGTCAACACCGGCTTCTCCACAGTAAATTCACTATCAAAGTTGCTCACATCCTCTGCGCTACGCTATGTGCACAAAAAAAGAAAAACACAGTTGTATAACAGCCTGCAGAAAAATGCATCACCAGTACCAGTCTGAAAACAGCAACAGGAAAATTGATAAATTACTCCTTTCCAACAACTGTTTCTCATTCAGTAGAACAAGTCACTCTTGCATCATCCATTAGGTAATGCTTCTCAACACTGCTTACTCAATGACCCAAGGGCTCAAATGTGCTAATATGGAACAACAGATTCATCTGGCACTTAGAACAGTTCTGGCTGGCTGCCCTTCACGGTACCAATAATGAGTATTATATATGTCTCAACTTGAATTGAAGCTGTGTCACACAAAAAAGTCTGTTGCCATCAACTAATGAGCAATGGTAACTCTTTGCTCAATTTCCATGAGCAGCTGGTGTCATTAATCTGGACGTACAAATCTGCACATTCTGCCGAAGTTGCAATGTGCACAGAACCAGATGTATCAGCTACTCTGCATTAGAATTTTCAATACTAACATTTATAACATGAGAGAATCTTTTCCCTAACAGACATGCATTAGTTGCCGACAGCAAGAGCATGTGGTAGTAATAGTCTGCTGCAACAAAAACATGCAATTCCTAAGCTAACATAAGTTCACCTGTACAATGGCCAAAAAAAGATTGTGTACCACATGTATTACAGCTACAACTTATCTTTCAGTTGACAGTAATTTTAAAACAGGAACTACATTCCAGGTGTTAGTGGTAAGTTTGTTTTGCAAGCATCATCACCATAACATAGCAATATACATTTGCTCGAATACAAGGAGATGCATAACAGTTTTACTTACAATTGTTGGAACAAATAATGGCTTGTATTTTCTAACCAGCAAATCCTTCCAATTCAAAGTCTGCAAAACCACAGCAGCAATCATGCATCATGTTGGCAAACAGTAAACCAATCACACATAACCAGTCAGCAAACAGAACATAACCAAGAATAGCCAACAGAACATCTCAGACAGTTAATTTTTCACAAACATCAAAGGTTGGGCCTCATTTTCCAAAGAGCTCAAAGAAAACTTATACAAATTGACGGCATGACTACAGGTATGTATCAACAGCATACTGCCTATGTGAGCCAAATCCAACTCAACTGAAATACCTATAATTCAACAGCAGGCAACAAACAACTGTTACATCGAGGACTTTAATCTCTGTCAGTCTTTCAAATGACAGTGGTGAAGTGTTGTATAAGAACGCTAGCTAATGAAGCATACAAAAACAACTACTCACACGAAAGAAAGCCTGCCGTTTTATATCTTCCGCATCTCGTTCACTAGAGCCCAGTCGTTTATCTGGACTTTTCTTCAACAACTGGCAACAGATTTGCACACACAATAACAGGTAGACACACAGCTTCTGTGTGAACTCATCCATGCTATGTGGTACATAGACATTATGTTGGACATTTGTCTCAGCCTATTTCCATCATCATAATGGCAGCACTTCTAGTTTTTTCATTATTTTTTTCCGTTATGGTTCTATGCAGTAGATTATGTAATTACCTAACAGCTTGTTCAAATGTTTTTGTGTCACTGATTATTTAATAGCAGCAGTAGCAGATCGACGACCAGTATCTTGCTATATTTCCTCTTTCCACTGGCCCATTACTGAGAGAGGCGGTTGTAGGTGAGCTGTCCACTGCTACAGCTGAGTGCAGTGCTGTAGAAGTTACGATGATAAACACTAGCAACAATTTAATGGCACTTATGACACGATCATGCACATGAACAAGCTTCTGGCACAATAATGTAGCACAATATCATGATAAGCAGCATCACCTTCACAGCACTCAAATGATTAACAATACAACATATACATATTTTTGCAAACTTTCTAAGCAAAATGATAACACTGACGAAATCAGTCTTGCAAAAGATTGGACAATACAGAAAACACACACCCGTCTCATGATCGACATGGCCTCGATGCTGAGATGTCGAGGATATCGCACTTCTTCATTGACAATGCTGTCAAACACTTCCTCCTCATCATCACCAGGAAACGGCGACTATACACAACAGTTTACTAAACTAAACCCAACAACTGTAATGCAAGAGACTATAGCTTTGTGGTCTTTAAAATTATGTCTCAAAATCACATATCTATAGCATCAACATGCTGGCATGATGTAGCTAAGTGACAAAAATGTAACAGAACAGTCTACGAGTAAGATCATTATTAATCTAACACTATTAATGCCTTCAGTGCTTTGACACTGTTGGTTGGGTGGCAGGAAGGGCACCCGGCCTGTAAAAAACTGAGTGGTGGGGTGCTGGCATGGTTATCTGTCTGGAGCGAGGTGTAGACTTGCATATGGCCCAGCTGATGCCACTGCCACTCACTATCTCTTGCTTCAGTGAAATCCAGATCGGTTTTACTTTTCTGGTATCGGCTCACCCAGGTAGTCCCGGAAAAAGGGCCGTTAAACGGGTGTGTGTCTGTGTGTGTGTAATGAGCTAATGGCGAATACATGTCTGTGATGCTGTCATAACAACAATGACATCACAATGTTGCTATGACGACACGTTGCCGCTACTGTGGTAAATGAGTGGATTGCACTACACCCCACGGCTGAGGCAGAATAGAGCCTTTTGCAACGATCACTGGTTATCATTAATGATTTTTGCAATGCTGTAGTGAAATGCTGCAAGGGCACTTTAAGTTTACACACAATCATGAGTTACAAGTCCTGTATGCATAGCAGAATAAAAGTTAAATTAATTCAATAGCAGACAAAGGCAGATAGACAAATCTGTATAAGAAAGTCTTCAGTTCTTGTCAGGAGGTAATCAGTATTGTAGCAGTAGGGACATTATGTTTCAAACTGTTTCATGACCACAGGGTGGCAACAATAAACCCAATAACATCTATGAAGTTGCTAAATACAGTTTAGTCGTAATCTCGAAGTGCAGCACATACCTCGCCAACAAGCATCTCAAAGATGAGCACACCAAGTCCCCACCAGTCCACCGCACGTGTGTACGACGGCTCCGTCAAAACCTCAGGTGCAAGGAACTCCGGCGTACCACAGAACGTCGATGTTCGATCGCCGAAGCCCATCCCTTCCTTGCAAAGTCCAAAGTCGGCAATTTTCACAAATCCGTCAGCATCAAGCAACAGATTGTCCAGCTTCAGATCCCTGTGTTCACCACAGAATGCACATGACTCTGCGGCTTTATAACTGCATCTTGGTAAAATGTAAAATATTTTTAAAAATTCAGAAAAGCAACCAGGTTACACAACACTAGGCCAGGGCCAATTAGGTGTTACTTACATGCTGCTGTGGTACATCCAGAGGGAGTCCACATTCCAGGTTTGTACTGACCATATTATGCTACAAGATATCTCGCCGTTGGACGCTCCATCCACCTATTCACTCTTTTTTCCTCTTCTCCTTCAGCCATATAATTACTGTTTAGACACGTGCATACCTAGACTGACAATGGCTACCTGGGCACAACAGCCTGCATTGCTGCCAGAAGCCCACTACCCTCTGCAACAAATCAAATAACCCTGTAGACCAGCATCCACTGTGAGCTCCTCCCGGCACTACAGCATGTGGCAAATCAATGTTATTAATGAATCATGTAAGCAGTTCTATAGCAAACACACAGACTTTTGATCATCAGAAAGTAAAACAAAATCCCAGCTTTCGGTGCAAAACAACTACTATTTTATGGCCATTATACAGGACAACATGCATTAGTTGGCACCTTCAGTTAAGAACCAGAGATAGTTGGAGCAAAGTTTTAGTGCCCACATACTAATGCTGACAACAAATGGCACATTTAGATCAGTGTGACAAATTAAACTGGCTAACTAACCGATAGACAATCTTGTTGTCATGCAGATACTGCAGACCAAGCACAACACAGCCTGCATAGAAGATGGTACGTGGCTCGCTGAACACTTCTGTGTGAATATGCATCATTAAGTCACCTCCATTAACATATTCCATAACAAAACACAGATGCTCCTGCAAACAACACATGAACACATGCAATTTTCTTAGATACCGACATACAATTATGATCAGAGGTTACAACCTTATGGACGCAACACCCCTTCCATCAGCAGTATGGTTCTGGGTGATTAAAGGAGTGACATCTCCAGTCCTAAGAATCATTATTCTCCACCACTGTTACAGAAGTTTTCTTTGGAAACAGACGAAGTTAAAAAAAATTGGTAAGAAAATCAGCAAATCCACGTTCACCTTGGTTTCTCACAGCAATGAACAGCATTTCATTCTCCTTTGAATTCTTAGCTTATCCACTTTATGCTGTTATCAACTACCTCAAAGCCTTTTATCAAATGAACTGCATTCACACAACAATGATTGTCACTGCAATAATATGTGAGACATAGAGCATCAGACGACAGTTACCTGAGTCTGAAAGCATGCCATAAGGTTAACAAGAAATGGATGCCGAATTCTATTTGCAACTTCAAAGATGTTTCTTTCTGACATAAGGCTGTCCACTTCATCTCGAGCAATAACATCACCTTTCTTCAGCGCTTTTATGGCAAAGTATTCATGTGTTTCTTTATACTGAGTTAACAGTACCTGTTTGCACAGCAAGCATTGTCTATGTTCCTCAGACTTAAATTCTATTGACCATTAATAAGCAATCAGGATTGTGCCAAATCAAGCACAATGTTTTGCACTGCATCAAATGCCACTAATGCCATAAAATCAATTAAGAGACCCAACATGCCATTTTAAAGCAAAAACTTCAACTATGCAGCATTTGCTAAGAGTCTGAGTATGAAATAACGAGTTTATACAGAATGCACAAAGTCTTCACCAACTTAATACCTGACGGCTAGAATAGTTATTGTTATAAGTAACGACAACCATGATCTATTTCCTAGCCGGACGCATAAGAGGTGACAAAATCCAGCTAGGTCTCGCTGTTTTGTATGTGGTTATTTGGCTTTTGCTGTCTGTAAAGGTCCTGTCCAAGAAAATGTCTGGGAAGTCAAAGATTACATCCACAACTATCAAATCTAACAAATGTTTGCCAGCCAACAAAAGCTATATTGCTGTCACTGCTTCAAACACACACATAAATTCCATGTACCAAAACTTAAGTTTAACAGCTAAACGTCAAAAATGGTATCTGGCAGTAATCAAGAAAGAATGGACACTTAAATGAAACAGTGAGCAGTAATACTACATGTCATCATCAGCCAATTTCATCCTTATCTGACACTTTCTAACAGCAGCTTTGTATGAAATTTCTATCTTATCAACACAAAGTAAAGTATACGAGTATAGCAGTTCACAGTGAAACACTGCCACACCATTACAGGTACTCACATGCTATATAGGATCACACAGTGTTACCTGCCACCCGGCAGAGGTGACATTCCTGCCTTTACCCCAGCCGAAGCTGGTACGCAATTAAGCGACCCCAGAGGGATGCATGGCTGAGTTGACCTAGTTGGCTTGTTACATACCGAGATGGCATACCCGCCCGAAGATGGTCACCCATCTAAGTACTAACCGGGCCCAATGTAGGTTAACTTCGTTCATGCGACGAACTCTGCTAACCACTATGCCACGCAGCCGAACCAAGAAAATCATATATAGACTTAAACTAGTCATAACTAGTAAGTTTAAAACATGCATACTGTTGCTAAAGCCAACTTACTTTTCCAAAGTGTCCACGACCAAGCACAGCGACGCATCTGAACTTGTCAAATGACAAACTATGGAATCCAGAACGGCTGTATTGAACACAAAACCAAACATGACAGACATTAACAATCTGGTTCAGATTTTACAACATTCATGTTTTAGTTTTTATTCATTTTAACCCTGGGAAGTCTATTTGCACATGGTGTCTGACTGCCTTAATTACTATTATAATTCTGCAATTAGCCAGCATGGCTGAGTAGTGTGACGCAACACAGACTTGTATGGGAATAAGTATCAGAGTATTGGTGATGCCACACATGGTACTTTTTGCTCTCGTATGACACATCAGGCTGCCTCTGCGCAATGGCAACCCAAAGCACTCAGCTGATGGCCACCCATCATCCACTACAAAATGGCTGCAAGTTTTGTAGAAATTCAATCTTGATGACATTTAGTGCCACTGAATAAATAGCAAAATGGCAAAAAAACAAACTACAACAAACAAACACAAAAGCAGGCCTAACAGTTTCATACAAACAATATTACTATTCATCTGTCACATCTGAAACTATTTTGTTTCAGGCATTTTTCATTCACTTTCGGCCCAATTACATTGTACTCAAAACATTTCTGAATGTAAATTTTGTGAAAACATCTGCATCTAAAAGACATTAAAACTATACTATTTATTACTTCTGACATTTCTTTTCACTGACAGCCACAGCAGAGAACTACTACTAGTGCAGATTACCTGACAGATTAATGTACACAGATAATAACACATTACAGATCACACATCATAAGGTTAAAAGCAGCAACATGGATCACAAATACAAACTTACACTTGCCGACTGGCATCTGATGACGACGTGTGAGCAGGGCGTGATGACAGTTCTGTAGACTGAGTCTGTTTCTTGTTGTCTAGAATCAGCTGCTGATCGGGCGACTGATACGGTGCAGTCTCGCTGGTGTGTTTTGACGATGCCACTGCTCCTCCTGCCACGTCAATCTGCACGTTGAAATATTTACGCCAACATCACACACTGACGCTGTGATGCTGACGGCTGGTTGGCTGCTAGCAGTGCTTTCAATGTAGATTACATTATAACATGCCACTAGAGTAACAGACAGATAACCATTTTACAACCATTATACAGGTCAACCGTCAAGATGTGTTAGCTGGCACCCCACTTTAACAAGTTATCGCCCGGGGCGGCAAGACGATATGCCCCTGCCGATGGCAGTTCAACTCGCAGCAGATCTACGTCCGTCCGCAGACGGGTACACAGTTTGCACATGGCTAAGCTGCAGGCAGCCAGCGTGCCTACAGCCTAGGGCAGCTGCGCCATGGGACAGCGGATGGATTGCGGTATCGCTTATTGCCCCTATGACAGGGGCATAAAAAACAGAGGTAAAACAGGGTGAACAAATTTATCAGAAAATTATAAAACCTGCTGGCAACAGTAAAAGACAACAGAAAGTGAATATTAATTATAAGAAATGTGTATCCAATAAACATGCCATAGCTGTTATCGGCGTGACAGGGAACACTTCAGGCAATGGCAGTGGCGATGTCGGTGGTTTTTCTGGCTCAACTACTTCGCCATCAGAACCTGCTGATTCTTCTGTGGTCGATTTTCTCACTCTAGCTGACCTATGACCTGCACATGAAATGAAACACTGACTTTAAGCAACTCGAAAATCATACTCCTGAAGTTTGTATAGCGCACAGTCTATGGAAACTAGTGATCAGCAGCAATCAGTGAAGTGTTAAAAGCCTTATTTACATTATCACTGTTCGAGCTGTTGCTCATCACTGCATTGTCACACTGTCTTATTTTCATGTACAGCTGTGGTTTGACATCGGGACTAAACGAATATGTTATGTATGACAGAAGGTTGTAACAGTTCACCGTGTGGTCGAAATGCACTATCTTGTATGTGACGTTTCCGGTGTTCTCTGAGTGACAGTTTCCAGTGTGCCCAGTACTTCACTGGATGCAATAGTACGTCAGTATGTCTCCAGTGGGGTTTCTGAAGCTGAGCTATGTGACTCAAAGCTGCTGTTTGTTATTATTGATTAGGGATCACACACTGCAACTGCCATGTTTCTCCCACAGTGATATTGTAACACTGATTGAATACGTTTGCACGTCTTGGCACTAGAGCATGGTTTTCATTTATGTGTATCACTTTTTATTATACTGTACTCTGGCCTAGAATTCGTACCTTGTGTACGATTTTATAATAAATGAATAAAATAAATTCTGTGAACTGCCTAAATGGCACAATAGTAGTAATAGCAATAGCCAAAATAACAGTAGTTGTTGTAATAAACAGCAGTGATACATGTACATTTAATGATTTTAATACACTTAATTGAGCAAAGATAATTTAGATACATAATCATGCTATAAACATCTACCTGTTGGAGTTTGCAGTGAACCTCGTACAAACATTCGGGTCCACGTTGTGAAGTCCATGTCAGCAGGTCGACTAACATTTCTACCTACAAGTATTATGTAATATTTTAGCAATACAAACTAACATGTTGGTTGGAGTAGAGTTTAACACCCCACTCGACACAATATAGGTCATTTCGGAGGCGGTCTTCACAGCCAATCATTTGACTGAAACAGCACAGGAAAATACAGATAAACAAACTTGTGAAGTCCATGTCAGCAGGTCGACTAACATTTCTACCTCCAAGTAGTATGTAATATTTTAGCAATACAAACTAACAACAAATCTGCAAATGGTACGAGCATCTAGGCCTACCCCTTAAGTTTGTGAAAACTACAAAAAACATTAATTAATGGACAATGGCAGCAGATTACAGACAAAAGTCTCTCCAGAAACTATCCCAAATGCAGTTCTTCTTCCTTCTGTGAGGCAAGATGTTGCCATCTGAGCTGAGGCCTCCAGCGGCCCAGTGCACAACCCAAATGCAGTTACATTTTTTAAAGAAAATTTATCATTAATTTTAGTAAGTTACTGTGTGTAAACCCTGTAATCTAAACAATACTGCCCAACTAGCATTTGTGTCACCTCCAGTACAGTACACTGTCACATTTTACTAGAAATAAACACATCAAATTCAATACAGTAAGTCACAATCTGCTCAAGGGGCCCACACAAACACAGAGACGAGTATGGCACTGTCTGAATGCCCTACCAATTCAATTAAATACTGTCATTTATAATGTATACATGGTCAGCCAAAGGGGGGAAATCTGAGGTGTTGATAGTTGTGGGGGGAGAAGACGGCTAGGCAGTGTAATTCAATGTTTCAATGAAATGATACATTTCCATAGGTTACTGATGTAAATGATGCAAGAGACCTGTCAGTGACTTACTTATGTTACTGTCAGATAGAATACAGTCACACACACTTTTCATCAATCATCCCTGAAGATCAAGAGATCAACAAGTAACTAACTCAGGTTCACCTTAAAATGACCAATAAACTGTGTCAGTGCTTGTGTGACTGTGAACAATTGCTCAAAACTGACCCTTGCGTTTGGAGAATAATTTACGTTGACGCTGAAGTTTGGGTCTCGCTGACAGCATTGGATTGATTTGAAATGAAATCTGCAACACACATGCAGTGCTTGTACACATCAATGAAATGCTGACAGAAACAGAAGTCTCTGGTAGGATGAAAATTAATTAACAATTTTACTCTGTCGCCATAAGCAAGTTGCATGCACATCCATTTAATTAATTAGGTCTATCCAAAGTAACCTGCTGATGCAGAATGCAGTGGCGGTTAGACCATAAACCGCAGTTAAAGCTCCAGCAGTGGCAGAGTGTCAGTGATGCTAACTTCGCAAGCATTAGTGGCATTCAAAGCTAAGGTCTCTGGTGATTATTAACTCACTGGCCTGCCTCTTTGTTCAAATTAAATGTTTTACAGAAACTTCTTACTGCAGTGCATGCTCATGATACATATCGATAAGGCCATGTCAAAGATTCATAAACCCTGTTCAAAGTACAAAACATAGTGACATTGCAAAGCAACAACTGAAGTACTAAATGTTGTGAAATTAATATCAGCTTAGATACTAAGCAACAGTTGCTACTGTCACTTTCATTTTACGGTAGTGGAAAGAATATCTGCTCAGTTAGTTTGCTAAAAATGACGCAGTCAACCGTGAAAAAATGACAGCAGTTTCTGTTCAAGGACAAAAGTTGTACTATCAAATATTAATATGAGAATTTCACACATGCTACAACACACACACACCCGTTTAACGGCCCTTTTTCCGGGACTACCCGGCTCACCCGTAAAAGGTAAAACCAATCTGGATTTGACTGGAGCAAGAGACAGTGATCGGCAGTGGCATCAGCTGGGCCACATGCAAGTCTGCACATTGCTCCAGACAAATAACCACGCCAGCACCCCACCACTCACATGCTACAAATTAGTAAAAAACAGCTTGTAAACACACTTTTTGCATATTGACAACCAGTTACTACTCAGCATTAGACCAGTACTTTACCTCAGCAAACAGCAGTCCCTTTGGCTCCAGATCAAGTGCCAAGCCATGTCGCTCATCATCTAGGAAATCTTCCAGCTTAAGAAACTTCACGGCACACATCTGACGATAATCTTTCCATGATACTGTGATCACCAACTCTCGTGACTGTAATCGCACAAATAGTTATCACGCTATGATGACAGCAAACCATTTTAACCAGTACTTTCTAAGAAATATTTGAAAAAATCATAAAACAAACAACCGACAGCCCATGTGACTCTAATTAATGCTACCATCCTGCTGATACTATCTTGCAGTTTTTTTCTGACCAAGTTGCTAATCTGCAAAATGGCCTCACACGAGATCACACAAAATATTTACGCAACATTTTAGCCGACTATGGAAACAGAAGTGAGGTGACAAAAATTTTGTCTGGCTGCTATATAATTCCAATTTCCAATTCAGATCTCATTTTCAGCCACGTTCCACCATCTCAGCATCAGTGTAGTGTCAAGATAAACCAGCATACCAAATGTCTAGGTCAAAGGTCATTTAAATCAAGCAACTGTCTGGAAACAGGCATATACACTGCACAGGACTGATTATGCAGTCATTAATTATTAATAGCAATGCACCATAAAGTGGTGAGTGCAAAATCACAATTCACCGTTGAATATGATACTGTATATAATACAGATTTAATAATGACATGGCAAAAACATAATATCAAAAAGGTCATACCCGATCCAGATCCAGGGTGAACCTGAGATCCCAACACTGCTGGCTCATAGCTTTCCAGTCTGTCTGCTTCACCAACTTGTTGTCAAGGTAAACACAAGCCATCACTTCTGCTGCAAAAGTGATCACACTGACAGTTCTCACTCAAGTACAACAACAACAACGACGACCGTTTAACGGCCTTTGATCCGGGACAACCCGGGTAGGCCGGTACCAGAAGAAACATTCACCCACTCACACCCATCCGGATCATTGTGCTTCCTTTATCATCTTTCTCCATTTGCAACG
>Ga0126329_10000171_pt1 | contig 13033 bp, 6 predicted proteins | sample InaspJWI85metaG_FD_104915 | JGI IMG/M metagenome (GOLD analysis project Ga0126329, IMG submission 104915) | Marine gutless worms symbiont microbial communities from Oahu, Hawaii - Inanidrilus sp. 2 OAHU.JWI-85 metaG | ecosystem: Host-associated > Annelida > Digestive system > Unclassified...
CGGAATCACGGCGTCGCCTGCGCTCCGCGTCATCGGCCGATCTCATCGTGCCGGCGACGCGACGTACAACAATGGGCGACCGCGCCTTCGCCGTCGCAGCACCGTGCGCCTGGAACAGTCTGCCCGACGCGATCCGTCGCAGCTCATCTCTGGCTGTCTTCAAACGTTCACTGAAAACTTACTTTTATACTCAGTGCTTTTATTGACATTGTTGTTATTACTTTTAGACCGCGCGTCACGACATTGTAAAGTCTCCTTGAAGTAACCTTCTTATTTACGACACTTTAAAATTGACAAATTTACATTACATTACATTACATGTACTTCCGGTTTAATACAGACGACTTTATACATAGGGCGAAGTTACGTCACATGCCCTATGGTCAACATACGATCGCCATTTTGTGGGCATAACTCGATACAATGCGTTGACTTAAATGGCGAAGATTTATCGTATTATTCATACAAAATTGAATCAGTCAGTTTAACAAAATGTCCAAATGAGCACTGACTTACTAAGAAAACGTATTTAAGCACTATCACAGTTGCAAACATTTATCACAGTTTTTACCTACAAGATGGCGCATAAATCAACTGGCATAGATAGGCCTATGGAACAAAATTACGTCATTGTCACCCTATGTATATTTGAACATAGTCCCAGGAAGCGACGCAAAAATGCGTATACTCAAAGTGGCTCAACAGGGACAGCAAGATTTGACAGCACAACGAATAGTTAAACTGATCCAGCGGGCCAGCACCGGCAGTGTCTGATCGCCGTATTGGCGGCGCGTGAGTGTTTACACTGATAAACATGTCCGCAGAATATTAGGCCTATCATTCATCACTTTTCCTACGACCTACGACACATCGCTACAGAAAAACGTCAGCTTACGGCTGTACATGCTTCCATGAATTCATCAATGGAAATGACGCCGTCCTGATTTTTGTCCATGATCTGAAATATAGTCACAAAAAAGTTGTTAATTAACTAACACGGTGGTGTTCAATCTATCAAACACGCAAACTTTGTTCCGGCTGTCGTTAGTGCACAAATATTTACAATGCACAGCAGAGCAAACAAATTAATGTAGGCCTATGCCAAAATAGTGCCAGCTGATATTGTCTTACCCCTATTCTGTCAGCGTATGGCCTAAATAAATACACGGCCAATAAAAACTTACTAGCAAACTTATATTCGTCAGTTCTCTTAAAAATCGTAACAAGTTGCTATATTAATGGTAGCGTGCGGTCGCATCGCCACGTGCGAATAACGTTGAGTTTATCGATCGCCGGCATGCCTAGGCATGCCATGTATGTCCCCCGAAAGTGTCATCTCCCGTGGGAGGACATGAGCCCCCATCTAATAACGGGCCTCGAGGAGTACACAGCAAAATGACCAACGACATATCGCAGGGTTCATCCGTTTTTGTGTAGCGTGGTCTGTGGACAAGCAGAGCAAAGGGAAAAGGAGTGAGGAGAGGGAATGGGCGTGGGAGGGACGAGAAATGGGAATAGACGGGAAGGAATGCGATAAAAATGTGGGAAAGAAAAGGGGGAGGAACGGGAAGAAAAAGAGAAAGAAAAGCAAGGGAAATGAAAGCAGAAAAGGGAGGGATGTGGAGAGAAGAGTGAGTGAGGAAAAGGCGGGAGGGAAGAGATATATCTGGAAAAGGGGGCCAAGAATAAACCAGAACCCGGCGCTCCGCTCGAAGAAACTGCTGGGCATGCCATAGAGAACGAAAGGGTGCCGATACAACTGGCACATGCGGGTTCCCTGGACTGGCAATTTCCTATGCTAAAATATAAATATATTTTTCAGATAAAATACACGGAATCAATTTTATCAAACAGCACTCGGAAACTGTTATGGTTTGAAATTACCAAAAAAATGCTGATTGCAGTTAAAAAATAAATTCATTCATTGTGTTATTTATTGTCATTTTCTCGCTAGCATCTGTTACTGAATTGCCTGTCGGTGTACGCTGTATGCCGACAGTTCTTATTGCTATGGATAAACTGCAGTTTTTAGTATTAAATTATTATAATTTCGTTCGCTGTTGGAAGACTGTGTGACTGCTCAGGAGGTGCGGCGGCGTGCCTGGAAGATGCGGTCGACGTGCTGGAGGACGGTGGACTGTGAGATGGCGGGGCTGGTGTGGCGGCCCATCAGCGCGTAGATGCTGGCGACGACCGACGTCATCTCGGCGCGTCCGACCACGCCGTCGCCGTCCACGTCGTACAGGTCGAACGTCCAGCGCAGCTTGTCGTCGAGGCTGCCGCGCGCGATCACCGACAGACTCATCACGAAGTCCTGCGTCCAGCAGACGCCCGCACACCTCCTCAACCGGCCTACCTGCAGCTCGATCTTAGTAACTAAGCATACAAGTCTGTGTACGTACGTACGCTGACAACGTGGCACCGCCGCGCGCCACTGCTGCTGAGCGCCGGACGTGCAGCAATCGCGGGTTTGCTGCTGTGCGCCCACGCTTGGACAGACAGACGACGGACACCGTACCGTTACACAGACCCTGCTCCGCACACTATACGGGCGATGCCAATAAGTGAGCCTCTAAAGCGCAGGAAAACAATTAGTGACTATACGCCATGGTCGATTATAGGCTAAACAGATGCTGCTGGTGTTGCTGCTGATACTGACAATGATCGCCTAGCAACCACTGACGTGGCTAAGCGTCACAATCTTGCCATCCATCATTTCTGGAATTAGAAAGCCAACGTTCGAGGTCTCACCGACCACCTTAAGCAGCATTTCCTTTCCTGTGGCCGTGAACTTTGACGAGTGACCTTGAACTTCGATTAGAACTTGACCTACAACCATCTCGGTCAAAAATAACTTGGTTTATTTTAAGAGTTGTTGTCCGTCTGCACCACGATAGTGGTGATCAAATATAATGCTAAATGCACCACTCTCTCGGCCTCGGCCAGCAGGTGAATACGATCTCCTCCTGGCTACGCCCTTGCTAGCTTCAACCACCTGCCACTGAGTGACGTCAGAACTCCACTAATAAATCACGGCTGGTCTGTCTTGACGACAGCTGGCTCAAAAATACGCCGATAGTTTTTTAAAGCCTTGAGTCGTTTCAGTTATCTCGTCTTTGTGCGCTTTGATACAAGAAAGACCCGTCTCTTCCTAAATTATCAGCTGCTTGGAATGCAGTTAACTGCACATTAAGCGTTATACTTTACACGTCTATCATCAACGGTCTATATGCGGTAGATTAAGCTGCAGTTGTGGCTTTCGAGCACGTATTATACTAGCCGGTAGTATCGTATCGTATATGAAAAATGCACGATTGCCCCTACGCGCCTGTCAAAAGTGACATTGATTGACAAATTCTCAGCTTCAGGGTTAATAATACATGCCTCACGCATGCAGCCATTTGGAAAGCCAATATTGCTACTGCGCTAATCAGTGTATACGGTCGGAGAGGAGAGAGTCGTGGATGTGTTGCTGTGACTGGCGGAATCATTAGCCTATGCGATTGTACGACACACTGTAGCCGTGACATTTCAATGCACACACACATACACGAGTACCTATCTACAGGGTGGACCAAAAAAGTGAGGCCACAAACTCATGGCCATAATTCTGTCGAATCTTAACCCATTTTCATTTTTTTCACCGGAAGATTCTTTGGTAAATTTGCCGTACAGCGGTTAATAAAAATCCCAACATTCCTTGCATATGTTGCCACGCTACCTTGTGAAAAATTAATGTCACAAAACATGCGACAAACGATAAATTACAAGGTAGTGCAGCTACATATTTAAGGTGGGGTGGGGTTGTGAATAAACAAATTAAGAAAGGTTTATTGCTGAGTCCGTCAGTGATTTTTTTTTATTTGGCAAAGTTACAAGCAAGAACGTGGTTGCCTTGTGTACCTTCTTCGTCTTTTAGCAGTGTGGTGGCCAGGCACACAAAGTGCACAAAGCAACTACGTTCTTGCTTGTAACTTTGCCAAATATTCACCGATTTAAAAAAAAATCACTGACAGACTTAGCACTAAACCTTTCTTACTTTGGTTATTAACATCCCCACCACACCTTAAATATGTAGCTACACTACTTTGTAATTTATCGTTAATCACTTGTTTTCTGTCATTAATGTTTCACAAGGTACTGTGGCAACATATGCAAGGCGTGATGGGATTTCTAATAAGCACTTTACTGCAAATTTATCAAGGAATAAAAAAATAAAAATCGATTAAGATTTGACAGAATTGCGGCCATGAGCTTGTGGCCTCACTTTTTTGGCCCACCCTGTGTGTGTAAGATTGAAAGGAAGCGACGGTCTCGCCCAGTGTTCTTTCTACGTCACTGGTTACGGCGGATAGTTCAATGCATTTCATTGCCTAAAAACAACGCGGTTGCTGCTGCTTGCGCGTCTTCTATCTTCTGTTTCGTCTTTACTTATTTTTGTCGATTTCTCTCAGATAAGTTATCTGAAAATCCACCGACCGATCTTCGCCAAATTTTCAGGGTTGGTAGAACTGTGGCTGTAGACGATCAATCTGAAATTAGTTGTTCGATTCCTCGAGGTCACAAAAGGACATTGCCGCGGCAACCAATTTTTGTTGATTTTATCCGCACAACTGAGTTTCGGTAACATTCGGTAGACGGCGTTAGCGTATGGTAAGAGTAGTAGTGCACGGGTGTCGTTGGACGCAGGCGGCTAGTGGCGCAGCCGGGCGGGCTGACGTTCGGCTTTGCCCTGCCCCTGTATCAAGTTAGCTTTGAACATACAACATGCGCGTTTGACGAATCCAGATGGAGTCGACTGAACATGCAGGACGCGACATTGTGTGTTAAACTAATTAGTGGTTTGATCAATTTTGACACAGCTGTGGAATCAACAAAATCGGTCACCCTATATCCAAGTTTTCGCGTGCGACTACGGATATCGTCTGATGACAGAAGCTTACGTTATTTCAGGAAACGTAGGCTACATACGTAGGCCTACTAGAGGTTGCGCTCACAACCCTTGTTGTCGCCATGTCTCGGTCGGCCGAGTTATAAGCTATACCAGGCCGGGCAGTAGCAAAGCGGTTGCCTGCGTCGTAATGTAATGTAATGTGCAGATTTATATAGCGCGGCTTCAAAAGTTCTCAGACGCGCTGACAGCCGAAAATAAAAATGTCTTTAGTTTCGCCGCAAAGGTGCAGACAATACAGTTCAACATTCGCAGTTCAGGCGGCAGACTGTTCCATACACGTAGGCCAGCCACTGCAAAGTTCCTGGCGCCGATGGCAGTACGAGTCCGTGGAACGTACGGGGTTCTGGTGTCGGCGGACCGCAGCAGACGTCGACCAGCCACGGACGACACAAGGACGCAGTCGTCGGTGAGGTAGGACGGTGCCAGGCCATGGAGGCACTTGAAAACAATCAGCCACGTAAGCCACGCCCAGCGTTGTCTCCGTCGATAGATGGTACATATCGAACTAAGTCGCCGCCAGCATGGTTCGTGTACCAATACTGACAGGCCAGTTGTGGATTATAAGGAATTACGATGTTGCACGCGTTAGCCACGGAAGCCTTGGTACTCGTACCGGCTTCGCTTTGCTGTTGCTGGTCCGCCCAATAAGCTGCAACTCATTGCTTAACAATGATGTGTAATTCAGCTGTTGGGCCAGAGCACTGCCGACAACGCACCTGTTGGCCTCGCGTTAGCTTGTGTTACTACACTAGAGATGTTCTGCTGCTATGATCGACGCTAACGTATTTTACTTGCTCGGGCCAATTGCACGTGCTATAGTGGAGATGACCATGGAAATGGGATTCCCATGTATGGAAATGGGACTAAGACTCCATCTTGGGAATGGGGGTGGGAAGGAGTGGAAATGTCACGCACGATCAACTTAAACGGGACATTTATGTAAAAGAGCATAAATATGCTTGTAAAAATTGAAGCACGGATCCTGATTTTTCCAGGCACGGAGTTTCATTTTCCGAGCACGTCCGTGCCTCCAGGCACGTTTTTAAGGCTCTGGGAACCACATGGGAATGGGATTGGGAATAAGATTTAAATTTTGGAATGGGAATGGGAAGGAATGGGAATTGACTGCATGGGAATGGAGGAGGGACTGGCAATGTAGAAATCCATTCCCGGTCATTCTCACGCTACATAGTACTGTACAGTGCTGATGCGCATTCTAATTACTGCAGCGTGCTATCAACTAGCAACAAGGCAATCGACGACAGCAGACTTCGTCGTCATGTGCAGTTCAATGATGCGGCAAGGGAAACTGGCAGCAGGGCAGCGCCACGTCATCGTGGTGCGATACTGCGCGGAATCGAGTCGGAATGCACCGTTATCGGAAAATGAAGAAGATATCATAATGACGTCATTGTGCACTGTTTGCCTCCGCAGCCAATCTCCGTCACTATTACTGCTAGTTATCTGCATAATGCCCCATACGTGAACGTTATCCGCGAAACGGAACTACATATTAACTTGTTGCATTGCTGTCATGATCAAACAGAGCTACGACCAGAGGTAACACGCATACAGAAAATTCGTGAAGTTTAGGCACGTGGTTTTTGAGATATCGAACGGGCAGACGTACAGACAGACATACAGACACGCTGATGACAATACTTCAGGGACGACGTAAAATCACAGCAAAGAAAGCAGGACGAACGACTGACCACGAATCGAATACATCCGTTGTGTTGTACGTCAAACATACGAAACACGTTGTGTGCATACTGGCCGCTTTCTGTACACACGAACCGTCAGTCGGCCGATGAATAAACATTGTAAGTTCATTTAATAACCAACAGTCATGCAATTATCAGTTTCCATCGCAGGGTTAGCATTTCTCGATTTGCCGATCTTTCAGAAGTGCATTGATCAACATGCAGTATCATCATCATCATCATCATCATTTATTTGCACAGTATGCAGAAATGAACAGTAAAATATGCAATGTGCCGGACAGAAAGGCTAACAGTTTTAGCTCTAACAACTGCCCGTATATAGGTACAGAATTGTAACAATAAAAACACAACTATAAAAACTCAAACCTCACAACTCAAATAGACAGCTTTAATTTAATAACATAATTTCAAAGAGTCGAGTCTATTTATTAGACGTTTAAAGGAGAAGGGTGATAAAAAGTCAGTGTCAACTGATGCTATGCAAAACATTGGTCACTCGACTAACTGGGACTGAAGGTGTGTTCACAGCGGACGAACTGAACTGAAGTGATCTGACCTGAACAAGTTGACCCAGTTACGCGACGCGTTATTGGTCACGCGCGCCAGCGTCACGACGTTGTTGACTGGCTGCAGTTAGTTCAGTTTGTCTTCTGTAAACACGCCTTAAGACGACACATCTTATCCCCGTGAATTAAATACGCTCCAGCCGTCGTCCATGAGGTTTTCCGAATTGCTATAATTTTTCCTAACTAGATGCGGACAGATTAATCTGGCCGTCGTCAGTGCGTGCAGGGTTGAGGCCCAAGGAACATGGCGCACAACAAAACAGCTGTCGGATCGTATAAACGCTGATTAGCGTAAATATCCAATATCCAGCGCACGCCACGTGAACGCGTGAGCGAGTTCTGATTGACAGAAACTGATATACGAGATACAGGCGCCAATGGCTTCAACAAAACATCACCTACATATAATGCCGCTGCTGCTGCGGCTGCGGCTGCTGGTGATGTACTGACTGCTGTATAGGGCCTACATAGATTGATGTTCCGCCTGTTGCTGTCTCTAGTTTGAACTGCAACAACAGCTGCACTTAGCAAACTCTCGCGAGTGCTGTTTCGCATTGTCTACGATTAGCCGCCTTGTCGTCGTGCTTGTATAACGCAGAAAATAATTAGACGTCAAGTTCGGCAAGTTGTCAGAGTAACTACATTGCCGCCGTCGCACGGATCATTTCATCGTATTCAGCAGGTGGCGTCAATGCGCGCCCCTTCTAATACACGGTTGGGTTCAGCGGTTTTTGCAGGGCTGACTGGTGTGAACAACAAAAACATACAAACCACGCTACGTCACGACGTCTGTAGCAGTAGCTCGTATTGCATGCTGCGCCAGCGAAGCGGGCTGCGACAATCTAAGAGAAGAACGTGACATGTGTAGTCAGTGACGCTAACCTCCTTGAGGAAAGAACTGCGCGTAGATGTGTCTGAACGTGTCCTCGTCAACGATTCCAGACGGACATTCCTGTAAGCGTCAAAATTCCTTGCCAGTTCAGTTTAACTGTGACTGCTATATACACGTAGGCCTAATTGCCTTCGATCAGTGCTTTGACGCTGCCCCGTGTGGGTTCGGGGGCGTTGTAGAATAAGCCCACCTCGTTTCCTGGCCGAGTGTTGTAAGAGGCAACTGAACCAGGATAGTTTTGTTTTGCTGTATTTTAGGTTGTTTACTTTTCTTATTTGTAGGCCTACTGAGTTTGTTTGTATATTCCTGTATTGTTTTGTTTGTCAGTATCAGTCAAGTGATTGGCTGTGAAGACCGCCTCCGAAATGACCTCTATTGTGTCGGGTGGGGCGTTAAACTCTACTCAAACTAAACCAAAGCTTTGACGCTGTTGATTGGGCGGCAGGAAGGGCATCCGGCCTGTAAAAACAGAGTGGTGGGGTGTTGGCGTGGTTGTCTGTTCGGAGCAAGGTGCAGACATTCACAACGTAGTACAACTTTATTCAGTCTGTGTTGTTGGCGTTGGCGATAGAGTACGTAAATTAGAACGTATTTTAAGTAATATTTGAACAAAGACACAACATTTGTCTGAGTTATGCTGGCATGCTGTTCCAGGTTCAGAGAGCCGAGTCAAAAATGCAGTTTGTTTGTAATCTTTCGACATGTTGTTAAGCTACTGCTTATAAAAATGAAAACCCGACGTCACTACCTCTTTCACGCACTAAACTAAAAATCAGAAAACCAGTTACGGTGCAGCGCAGAAAAATGACAGGCGATAGCAACGCTATGGTGATTTCAATCTAGCGTGACGGAGGTATGCGCTCTATCAAGTGCCGTCCGTTGCTCTGATTGGTTGTTTTGGAGTTCTTTGTGTTCAAGTGGTCGGTGCAACCTCGAGTGAGGGCTTCTTTGTTCAGTGTACCCAGTGGGCCGCGTCCGCCGCCAAGTCGTAAAGACGCCAAGTCGTGTTTTGCCGTTGAGAATCGCGTAACCTCACAAAAGCGCAGTAGGCCTAGAATACAGACACCAACCTGTTTGAAACCCCTGTACATGATCTGGAGTTCTTTGCGACTGAACTTGGTGACTCGACTCAGCTCGTCGATGCCTTCAGGTTTACACCTCACAACCGGCGTCTCCCCGTCATCCAGACCGTAGCCTGCAGCATTCGCGCAACGACTGCAACTAATAATAGACTACGTACACACTTCAGAAGCCCAGATGGGGGACCCTGAACCCTCATGCATGAGACCCTTTGGCGTGTAGCGTGAAGGGATTACTGAGACTGTCCACGACTCACTGCCTGACATATCGGCTTTGTCGTGACGTCTGTCTTACTGGTTGCACTGGGTGAACAGAGTCAGTCATTCTGTGGTTTTGTGTGGCGACTTGTGGTGACATTTTTTGTCACTGGACCTAACGATGTTAACATCATCGGATGAATAGTTTTTTTTCAACTCTTTTTCAATGAGAAATAATCGAATGCTGCATCATGGCGGTTCGTTTCACTCAGTTCGGGTAAGATAATTTAAAAAATCGTTCAACATTGGACAAAGTTATGGACAAAGTAAGCATACTGGTCCCCTTATCGGGAGAGGACACGGTGTGTACTAGCGAAAAGCAACTGTGTTGCAACGCTGTATAGCACTTGTGCACTTGTTGTTACGGCGACTGTTAACGGGGTAGAGCAACATACCACTGCGTCCGGCGGAGGCGTGCGAATGGAGCTGAATCGACGTTGTCATACCCATGACGACGAGTCACCGATAGGCCTATGATTAGACTGATCTGCGATACGCACGACTATAACAACCTATCGAGCTGCACCGACTGCTCGTCCGTCTCAGTCATTACGACACGCTGTCTGGAAGCAACTGAACAACAGTCGGCATCGACTGCTCGAGAAGACGACTGATGACGGCGCGTCGTCGATCGTATCAGCTGACTGTAGACAAACTCGGTCGGCTCGGTCTTGTGTGCCGAATGACGCCACACACGAGCAGCTGCAGCCGCAGCCGCAGCCGCGGCAGCAGCAGCCACGATAGATGCCACACGTAGCCTACTAACTGTCGGTTAGTTCACTGAGAATGCCAGCTGACTGATCTTAGTCTGCCTCGGTCCGAGTATAATATCCACTTAAACTTTGTGGTACTGGTACACAGGTAATTGACGTCCCACGAAAACGACGAAGTCGCTGAAAACTGAGTCGAGAGTAGCGTTTGAAAGTAAACGTTTCCTAGGAGAGTCACGTGCAAAACTGGCCTGTTGTAAATGAGGACCATAGCAAAACAGAGCCGAGAATTAGGCCTAGTCTACAAATTACAGTGATGGACGCTGAATGCAAAATCATCAAATACAAGGCAGTCGTAGACATCTCACTCTCCGCTGTTGAGCCACTTCGATTAGACATCGTAATTTAGCCTTTTATAATAAAGTGTCACTTGTATCGTTTTAAAGATACTGCGATAAATTTGTGGAAAATCGCAAAGTTGCTTTATGTTCCACGTGTATTTGATGGCCCAGCTGTCTGGTCTGGTTGGAATTTTACCGACGTCTTTGGCGTAAGAAACTGGCAAGAAACTCCAGGCAGCAGGCCAGTGTGGATCGTTACTGTTTGTGATCGCTGTGAATGTATGGTTTTGATAGCAAAATAAAGTGAAATCGCTTAACGATAGCTTCAGCCCTTTTGATGAAACATCTACGTGCGCCAGTTTGCCAGACGGAGACCAGACCATACCGTCGCACTGTAGGGGCCTAGGATACGATACGATGAGCTATTTTAACGTGCACTCAAAGCTAACATAGGTCGACTTAATCTACCACATGGAACGAAAAATACAGTGAAGAAAGGGGAAATGCAAAAAAATAAAAAGCGTATGCTCAGAAGTAACGGTAAACAGTGCAGGGAGTCCGTGGAGTCAGTAACAAGGAGACCTACCATACCGTGCTGATGTGATTACGCGTCGCGCAAAAAAACTCCGCCAACACCATGCACGCAGCATTGGGTAAACTCGTACTCACTCGATTGCCTCTTCAGTCTCTGCAGCTGCATTGATCCCATATACACAGGATTCATTGTGACAAAGTGGACCGACTTCCTGCTGCAGTTACTGATGACATCCAGATGCAATAATTTCGTACTACAATTTCGTTGCTTGTTGCGAAGGGTTGAACTATAGACATGTGTCGACAGCTGGCGTAAGCGCACCTGCCCACGTGACCATCTACATTGACCACTATGCTAATCGCATTGATCTATACCGCCATTGTAGGGCATATGTCCCATTGCTGAGGCGGCTGTGACTGCGTCATCGTACAAATCGTCATCACTCGCAGGGCACACACGGACGCCTAGCTTACCTGTACGTTCTGACGACGCTTGATTGGAGAATAGTCCCCTTCTTCGACAGTCTTCGAAACAAGTCCTGGTCCTTGGCTAGGAAGATTCAGAAATCTGAAAGTTTTAAGCTGATAGAAGGCCTTGCGCACAAATTACGGATCGGCCAATTGCGACGTTCATGAGGGGGTCTATCCGTGCTTGTTTAGGAATACATAGGGTGAAAGGACGTCACAGAATCTATGGTCACGATATGTGCGCCATTTTGTGAGTATAAGTTGGCATAATGTGTGGAGTTAATAGGTGAAGATTTACCACGTTATTCAAATAAAATTTAACCAGTTAGTTTAAGAAAGTGTCCACGTGATCATTAGCCTACCGACAAGGCGTAGGCCCCCTATTTAAGTGACAGCGGAGTAATTAACATTTCTAAGAGTTTTACCCACAAGATGGCTGCGAAAACACTGTCACCCTATGTATAGCTAAAGCGAAGTTGTGTTAAACTAAAAATGTGAAGTAATTTCGACACGCAGACCCACGCCGCTTAGCCATCTCTAGCACTGACCTAACACCTTTTAACCTCGGGTCAATGCATGCCGACTGCCAGGGCCTGTCGTGGACTATCTACAGTCTGCCCACTTTTATGTTGATAATGTAGTTGATAGTCATAAACCGAAGTTGGAAAGTTTACGCTGTTAATGTTAAACCAAAAATGTAGTTCCAGGATATATCAGCAATTTGAACACGCAGGTGTTAACCTGCTAGTGCCTGCAAAACAAACACAAAATTCACTTCTTATAAGATGGATGGGTTATGGAACAGACGGCGTTGCTGTAATAAAGACATTAAATGCTGGCCCGTTTTGGCTCAAACACATGAGGTTACAAGGCAAATAAATTGAAGGCTGCAGTTTTTTTTTTGCCAGATACATTATATATCACACAGGGGCGGATCCAGGAATTTGCGTTAGGGGGACCGTCTATCTCCCGTCCCCATAGAAGTAGGGTAAAATGCCAGTAGAGACGAGACAACGCCGGTGATACGATTTCGCGTGGCGTACTTTCACACACTGTGGGATTTAAACAGTAAATTACCAAAAAACACAACTGAGAGATGACAGAACAGTACACTCATGCAGCATATGTAACTTTATTCTACTGGAAAAGCACTTTTGGTACACACTACACACATAGACGCAGTCTGGTGCTTGCTCGTCGCAGGGCCGTCTTAACCAATGGGCACAGTGGGCACGTGCCCAGGGCCCCGGATTTTTTTTTCTTTTTGAGGGGCCCCTAACTGGCTGTGGTGAAATAAATTCTTTAAAACTAATTATCTTATTGCTGATGCCACTGCATGATCGCACATACACTAGCAGTGCATATCTGGTCAACTTGCAGATGTTCTGTTCCTGTTCTTTAGCTGTCCTCGATCCGAGGGTTGGCCACACCATGGACGTACTTTCTCCATTTATCCCTGTCCTCTGTCATTCTGATTGACTCTTCTACGGAGAGTCCTGTCCACGTC
>Ga0126329_10000172_pt1 | contig 13032 bp, 9 predicted proteins | sample InaspJWI85metaG_FD_104915 | JGI IMG/M metagenome (GOLD analysis project Ga0126329, IMG submission 104915) | Marine gutless worms symbiont microbial communities from Oahu, Hawaii - Inanidrilus sp. 2 OAHU.JWI-85 metaG | ecosystem: Host-associated > Annelida > Digestive system > Unclassified...
GGCATAGGGTGGAATGTGCGTCCCCAACCCCAGTCCGGCTGGGTCACTGGAATTTGCAGAAATCCGAGGAGAAAAAAATTGGAGGTGGGGTGGGGAGGTACCGAATCATCTTGACCAGACAAATTACGCTGAAATGTGTATTTTAGTTACAAAATACATTTCGAAACTGAATAAAATACCAAATACAAATTACATGCCATGCATTTAATTACGTATTTCAAATATTTGTATTTTAATTACTTGACAACTCTGTAAACAAACACGCAGAACAACCTAGGTTTTTCTCACGCTTTACCAGCGGCTCATGCAATTTAGCTAAATACACAAAATTATGCATGGTTTGGCAGTTACATATCCGTAATATGCTGTGTGCTTTCGGGGGGGACTTTGCCCCCCGAACCCCCACCAGGGGCTCTGCCCCTGGACATCGCTAGGGACTTCCGTCCCCCCAGACCTTATATGCCCCCTACCTCCAAATCCTGGCTGCGTCACTGTAACCGAGACTGGTCGGCGTGGCCGTATGGCCGCCGCTGTAAGTGGACAAAACGGCAACACAGCCGTCCGCGGCGTCGCGCACGATCATACTTCATGATTATTTTCAGAAGCATTCGCTAGGTGACGGCACCACCGACAGCGCCGCCGCAAGTGGCCGAAACGGGCGGGGCGTACATGTATATCGTTTCGCCGCCGACGACGAAGACAATACCAACTTGGTTGGCGGCGTAGTGGCGTAGTGGTTAGCGGAGTTCGTCGCATGAACGAAGTTAACGCACGTCGGGCCCGGTTAGTACCTGGATGGGTGACCGTCTTCGGTATGTAACCAGCCAACTAAGTCAACTCAGCCTTGCATCCCTCGTGGGTCGCTGAATCGAGTACCAGCTTCCTGGGGTAAATGCGGGAATGTCACTTTTGTCGCGTGGCAGGTAACACTGTGTGATCCTATATAGCATGTGAGCTCCCGTAGCGGTTTGGCAGATTAGACTGCGAACTGCTATATCCGTATACTTTACTTTAGTTGTTACTTTTGAAATTTATGCTACATGGCCGTCGACAGCGATACAGCAAAATGATGAACGTCATAATTCAAAATTCAAGAAATCGTACTTTGCAAGTTGCAAGCAGAGCTTGGGATTGAGATGTTGTCGGTACGACGTGTTCTTGTGCCACGAAAGATGGGCGCTGATAAAGTCCTGTGCAACCTGACTGGTGTGTTCGACTTCTAACTCAGGGCCTGATATTAGCGTTATACAGTCCTAGTGACTGCAGCTCTAAGCACACACCTTTGTTGACGCTGCCCGCATAGTTTGCGATCCAGTGTCTATGTGACGGTCAGGTGTCCTTCCGTCCGTCCGTCCGTCTGTCGGTCCCGTCGATCGACATCTGCCACTTGCGGCAGCCTGTGTGCGGGCAGCAGATATCTATCGACAGCTGCAGGCGCCCGAGCTACGGCTGCGGCTAGCGTCATGTTGAGAGCCGAGGTACGAGGCTCAACACAGACTTGTTGAGCTGAGAGCATGAAACAGCACACAAACGTAATGACCCCTGAAGCGCCGGGCTTACAAATGTGGGCTCTCTCCGATACAAACGTGGGCATTTACTCAAAACCTACATGTACTTGTTCTTGTTCGCGCGATATTAGTGCATCCAGCTCATCAGGTGTTAATGCGATAATGCGCTAGATAAATCTATACACTCACTGCAAGCCGTGGCCCTTACTTCATTTCTGTTCCATTTCCACCGTTTAGCGACGCTCTTCTGTGAGTTTTCTGCGACATATTGTGGAATTGTGGAGACTCTAGATGCGTCGATATTTGCTTAGTGGCCAGGGCATAAGATACCGTGAGTTAAAGAGCGTACTGCAGTTTCAACAGACAGAACAAGTGGTCAAAGTTAGATCACATAAAGCCGCATCGCTGCCGCCGCCAAAAAATAGCAGGGTCGAGCCGAGATTTGAACCCACAACATCTTGAAGTTCAAGCAGGCGCTTTACCGGTTGCGCCATATCAACATATAAAAGATTCTTATCTAAGCTGAAGTGCTAATAAATAATTGAAGTAGCATTTAGTCGCGGCTCCTTCCTGAATATGCGTATTTTATCGTTCTGTAAGTGGATAGAGGACGCCTGTCAATCAGTATTTCAACAAAACGCGAATACGAACTCTGTGAACGGTAGGCCTATCTTGATCGGTTCATCCGTTTCGCACGGCTCAAAAGTGTGTCCAACACACACGAACACAGACGCACGGACCACGCAACGTACGACGTGTGTAGCAATAACCGCATCTACAGGTTGCGTGCGATGCGGCCTAAAAGTATGAAGATTCTGTATGTAACGCGAGCACTTCTCTTACCTGTTCAGTGTTTACTGTGCCAGTTTTGTACGGTCTATAGTTGAGTGATAGTCACTACACTGTTCTTGGTTCTAAACAGGACTGCAGGCAAAAACACACCGCTGACGTGTGCTGTACTATAAGCAGTAACGCAACATTTGCCCACAATCTCCTCGGTGAAAATGATACGCTCTGTTAGACACGCGCACATGTGAATAAAAGATAGCATGCTCTACGTCGTTGACAACGCAAGGTGCAGCTATAAATTAGCAGTGGAGTCGTGACACGTATACGCAGGCAAGAGTCGAAACACAATGTAAACTGTGTCTCGAAAAACCACGCTGACCGACATTAAGCGATTTGGATAATTTTCCTAGAGACTTTGCTGAGAAAGTATGCTGTCAAATGGTATTTATTTTCCCACCTCGCCTGACTAATGTCTTTGCACTACTTGGCAAAATACGGAAACGCAAAAATCACGTGATTTCTTAAAATTTTGGGAAATAAGTGCTAATATCTCAAAAACGGTACAAGATACAGATATAGTTACCACGGAAGACTAATAGGAAATCACACGTGTCCTATCGAATAGCACCAATATCAATGAGCTCGAGTGACCTTGAATGTCACTTTAGCTTTTTTATAAAAAAAACTTTTGTAAATCATATGCATCAATGAATATGACACCTACAGTGTATTAACTAGGTTGTGTGCATGCATGAATTGGAAGGTATCTGTGGTCTTTAATCGAAACTGTTTTCCGAAAATGAAAGACTTTTTAGGCAGTCGCGTACATCGTAAAAGTGTCAGAATCAAAGAAGTGGTGCAAGCAGACACGTTGATACTACACACTACTAATAGGATGTATCATATGGCCTATCGATTCTTGCCATTTCCAATGACCTTGGATGACCTTGAAGGTCATTTTCCTGTTGCAGGACTTATCAAATGCAATTCGACGAACATTTGTTAAACTGACACGGCGCGTCGCGCGGTCCCTCGGCGATAGCTGAGTTTCTTTTCGAGATATAGCGACCTATTTTTCGAAATTTGCTGACTTTAACCTACCCCACCTTAATTTGCCCCCTTCGTAGGGAGTGACCCCGGTGGAATTTCGCGGAAATTTTTGGCGTCAGACAACTAGAGTCCTAGGCAGGCTATCGTGTTGCGTTGCTTCCATGATCCTATGTTTAGCGGTTTTGACACAATACTGGCTTGTGACGGACAGATGGACTTCCGGACGGACACTGGGCATATGCCGCGCTGGCATAGCGTCGCGCGGTAAAAACGCGTCTTTTAGATTAACGACGAACATTATCGGGCGCCGCTATATTGTTTTCGGCTGTTTTATCCGTCCGCGCGTGTGAAATAACATAAAATACATGCTAAAAACATTCATTTTGTTTCCGCATTTATTTTCTCCTTGGATACGCAAATCATTTAATTTTGAAACTTTTTAAACGAAACTTTCAACGAAAACGACAAACAGTGACGACACACTTATCTGTCACATTTTTGTTGCTGCCGCGGTAAAATAAATAAACCTATGTGGTCTTTTAAATATGCTAATGATGCTACAGAAATATTTGTTTCAGCTGTTATCGTTACTGTTCATGTGCAAACAACTTAATGCCGGGACTTCCGGCGTAAGTTAATATTAAGATGTGGCCTCACGAGCTTGTGCAAACGTGACCAATTTCTCAGTCACTGCTGCAACGACGATTGACGGGCACATTAGCTCAGGTTCGTTCAACAGGGGTTGCCCTGGACATTTGCCCCCGTACTTAAATCTAACCATAATCTAACCCTAAACTCGAACAGTAACAGTAAGCTAACCTTAAATCTTAAGGGCCGTTCACAACATACATTGTGCTAGTAAAAACATAAGAAGCGCTTTAGCAGCACAGCTAAGTAACGCGCAGCAACGCGTAGTGTAGCGTGTGTAAACGGTCCTTCCTAACCCTAACCGTTAACCCTAACCCTAATCAGAGGGCAGATGTCCGCGACGGCGGTTTTCCGGAGTGGGGGCACGTGTATGGGGACAAATGTCCGGTCAGGGGCAAGGACGATTAACAGCACGTTAGCGGAGGTTGATGAACAGCGACGTAAGTAAGTAAATCTGTGGTGTGCAGAGGAGCTGACGACAGCAGCTGTCGGCGCGGTGACGTCGGACGCTGCGGCTACTGAGTCCGAGCGCTCCCCGGTGGTCACTCCATCGTCAACCAAGCGGTCTCCAGAGACCAGTCCAACTACAGCCAGCACGACTGAGGGCAAGGCTCGACGTCGCTTTGAGACGGTGATACCAGTCGTTCAACACAAACCGGCGGCACTGGTCGCACACAACCACAAGACCGACTTCTCGGTACTCGAGGTCAGTCAGCCAGTCAGTGAGCCCGCAGCACCGTTGTTCTACTGTTCATTTACAGCCGACTCTCTCCTCTGGCAACGTGTCCTGTTGTCTGTTGCCTTTGTCCTTCCCAAAAAGACAAGAAGCTCCACTACCGCAGACGGACCGCGCGATGCGGCCACGAAGCTTCGACCGTCATAGGTGTTGAACGAATTGAACCACAAGCTCGACCGCCGATGAGTTTGGTTGACAACACCATCGACTTGCAGTGGCGAAATTTTCTGCAAGTCTAGATTTTGGAACAAAGCTCCAGAGGGAAGTACCCTTATTTTTTGAGATATCATAATTTCCTTTTAACACAGTGAAAAGAAGCTCTCGTGCCTAAAACCAGCTCGATTCGTTCAACCGTTTTGATATAACTCCGACTTTTGACAGACGGACAGACGGACGGACGCAGACACAAGACTACGGCATATACCGCGCTAGCAAAGAGTAGCGCGGTAGGCCCTAAAACAATTTATACGTGACTGCTATTCGCGGAGTTTATGTGATCATATAATTTTCATAACAATTTGCAGTCTCTGCCCAGACAGGGGAGCGAAGTATTGTGATGATCATGTTTGTTGTCTGTCTTTTCGTGAGCATATCTCAACACGTTCAAGCTTCGCCAATTTTAATGCTTGCTACTTACGGCCCTAGATCGGTCTTCTTCTGTCGGCGTTGCGATATGTTATGTACTGCCGGTTTTGTGGATGACGTCATTATGTTTGCACATAATGGCCGTGAATATGCGACACGAAGGGGCGCAGAGTTACGTACCAGGCGGCAGCACGTGTCTAACGTATACTCAAGCTGATTCACTAGTGGCAGCGCCGGATCGCGGGCAAAGTCTGATGTCTACGATTGGCTTGTTGCTGCTGCGGCGTGCAGAGCTACATTCAGAAGATGCCGGTGAGGCTGGAGCCACGAGGCAGTGGCGGGCACCTGGCTGCTCTGCTGGCGTTCTCGGTGTGTGGCGTGGCCGTGTTCGTGCTCGTGGTCGCCGGCATCGCAATGGCTCGTAGAGGTTCTTACGTTCTACTGCTTCGACGTTCCATTGTGTACGTTGTCGGTCGGGTGTCCGTCCGTCCGTCTGTCTGTCTGTCCGTCCGTGCGGTTGATCGACAGCAGTACGGCGTGCGGCTGGGTTGCTGCTGAGCACGGGCGCGGGCAGTAGATAGCGATCGATAGCTGCGGGCGCCGCGTAGGCTACCGTCAGTCGATCGATATTTGCTGCAGACGCCGGCTCTCAGCAGCAAATGCGGGTAGCGTCATGCTGAGAGCCGAGGGACGAGGCTCAACACGGACCCGCGTTTGTTTCTGTATTGTGCTGTATTTTTATTGAACTATATATTCGAGCTAAAATGATTGGATGGTGAAATGTATGGAGAAATGAAGTAGACGGCTCCACACCATGAGGTAGACCAAAGAACACCTGGAGAGAGGTTGTGGAAAAGGACGACCAAACACGCAAATTAAACAACGAGGATGCTATGGATCGTTGTAAATGAAGGAAGTTGATAGAGGATGTGTCTGATGATCAGGATGGGTGTGAGTGAGTGAATGCTTCTTCTGGTACTGGCCCACCGGATAAAAAGGGCCGTTAAACGGTTTCGTGTTTATTAGTCCGCCCCAGATAGGGAAGCGGAATATTGTGATGAGCGTGTCGTCTGTGTGTGTGTGTGTTTATCTGTCCGCGATCATATCTTCGGAACCACACGCCCGACCAATTTTTTGCATGTTTTTTTGTGGCTCGGTCCTCCGCCGGCGGCGTAGTGATATGTTATGTACTTTCGGTATTATGGATGACCTAATATTTGCTCATAAGCCAAGGTTGCTCGACGTCGCCGCCCAGCTGAAGCGCAGTGCACATGCAGCCTTGGGCTTGGCTATAAACTGTGCGCAGTAATACCAGTTGCAGGCCAACCGATGCACGGAGAACTAATTTTCGGGCGCTGAAAGTAACTTCCGATGTGACAACAACGGGGGCGGAGTCTGCGGTCTATGACTGCCTTATATTTTGGCTAATCCACTGATAGTTGGCTGATGACTGTCGGTTGTATTTGCACTAGTCCAGCTGTTGGCTGCCACATGTTAACGCACGCTTGTCGGATGTTGTCTCGAGGTCGGACCGGCGCCGCGGACTCGCTGTCGGTGACCGAGATTGACCGCTCGGGACCGCCGCGCCTCGGCGCAGCCCGGCCCGCGCCGCCCGTCAACGGCTACGAGAACCCCACCTACCAGTAGCCTACTGTCACCGGCTGGACCAGTCATACCCACAGGGGTACGACCGCTACGATTAGACCCCGGGGTGGAACAGTGAAACCCTGTGTGGCACGGGGGTACGACCGTTACGAATAGCAGATGGTGGTGCGACCGCTACAAGTAAGCGATATTGTCAAGACCTTTTCTAAAATCTCTCGACCAAGACCGAGACCTTGGCTGGATGAACTCGAGTGGACTCTAGTCGCAAGACCGTGGCCACCAGATCACAACAGTGTTATACGAGCAGAGCCCGGCGTCACTGGGGTACGACGAGCACGAGTAGCGGCTACGAGAACCCGACCTACCAGTACTACCAGGCAGCCGAGGCCGCCGCCGCCAGCACGAGTAGCGGCACGAGAACCCGACCTACCAGTACTACCAGGCAGCCAAGGCCGCCGCCGCCAGCACGAGTAGCGGCACGAGAACCCGACCTACCAGTACTACCAGGCAGCCGAGGCCGCCGCCACTGGCACGGAGCAGCTGGAGGCGGGCAAGGAGCAGCAGTGAAGATACGGGCTGACTCGCAGCACATGCACCGAACTGAACTGAACTGTGAACGCCTGACCGACGACGACCCAGTCCACTGTCATCTCCATGCCGTCTTATCAGCTCGTGATGACATTGTTGTACCACGAACAGATACCAAGACGTTTTGTCGTCTACGGACCAGTCCTCGTGAACAGGCTTCCGACCTCTACGATCTGTCCGCAACACTGAACTGTCGCTGAACTGTTTCCGTCGAGAACTGAAGACGCTGTGCTTGCACAGAGCTTTTCTGTGTGATCAGGTGCGCTCGTGATGGTCAAAGTTCCGAACTGAACTGAACTAAATAGAACAGGTTGACCCAGTTACACCAGGCGTTAATTGGCCACGCGTATAGCCCAGCACGTCCGAGCCACGACCTACTGAATTGGCTACAGCAGGCATTGCAGATAACTAGGTCGCTTAGTTATGAACACGTGTATTTTACTAGGACTGTTCATATAACTGCGAATTGCAGTTCAGTTCAGTTCATGTGCTGTAAACGCGGCTTAAAATGAGCTTGCTGGGCGATGAACCGTGACGTCTTGTGAGGTGATGTGTATAAGCAAACAACCCGCTTGAATCAGTTCTTCTGTCTACTGAGTGTCTCGGTGTCTCCATCGTTGTCCTACAGTTAAGTGACATAACCCTATCCCAAGACATAAATCTTACCAAAATTTACTTATTTCTCGCCAGATACTGACCGGGTCTTACGCGGTCACGTGACATGTTTCGAACAATTAGAGTTGTGACCGGACTGTCACTTAACAACTACTATCTTATGTTCGTTATGCGTCCGACTCATTCTGTCGTCGTGCGTAGTTCTGTTGGATAAAGGCTGAATTCCACTACAGGGGCCCGACTGGACCCGACCGGACCGGACCGACCAGACAAAGTCCGCGGACTTTTTCGGAGACAGGCTATATTCCACTACATGGGCCCGACCGGACGCGACCGGACCCGCAAGGACCCGCACGGACTTTTTTGCGGCCCGGGTCTCCGAGAAACTCCATTGGGTCCGTGCGGTCTCCGACAAAGTCCGTGCGGGTCCGGTCGGGTCCGCGCGGGTCCGGTCGGGCCCGTGTAGTGGATTTTAGCTATAAACAAACACCGTTTCGTGTAAATTATTACATCACGCTTTGAACGCAACTATACTTGATGGTTTTTTTCATATAAAATTCTAATGTTAAGAATAGATTATTTACGCTATTTGCAAGTGAACTGCACTCTGTGTATTCGCTTTGTTGGGTACCATAATAACGCGATTTTTACAATAACAGAGCAACATCCGTTTGACTTATCACACAATATTTAATCGCCCTTAGCAACTTACGAGTAGCGATAGTCCATGTAGGCCTAGTGAGTGACGTGCTACAAATGTCTTCTTTTTTATCAATTAGATCATTATTATTTTTTGACCCCGGTACTCAATTTCCAGGGAATGACAAAATTACGATGTGCAATATGAAAAAGTACAAAAATCAAGCTGGAATGAACCTAACTCCTCCTCTTCCTCTTTCACAGAACTGTCATATGCATTTTACCGCTGAATCAAAACGGAGACTCTCTGAAATAAAAAAGATGACTTCTCTGTCATCGCCCGACTGATCAGAAAAGCTTGATTATTGTAATTGCTATTGTTATTATTATTATTATTGATACTATTATTATGTGCTGTTATTATTGTTGTTGCTGTTGTTGTTAACAACTGCGACGGACTGATAGACTTACGTGACAGTGGAAGACTTTGCGACGCTACGGCTGTAGCTGTCAACTCGTCCAGTGACTTTGTCGATCTCGTCCACTGATACTCATCATTTGCCTCTCAGCAGTCAGCATTATCCAGCTTCGCATTTTCTCTCACTTTTTTAGTATATCGACTCTGAGACTTGGAGAAGTCTTCGAAGCGGCCGGTGATCTCAGTTATTCCGCAGTATTGTTTTAGTACCACGCTGTTAGCATCTATGACTCTGCGCCCTTGACATCACAGAATACATGCGCTTACAGCTGGAGAGACTGATTCCAAAGGCTTGTTTCATTGTCTGTTAACCGAGGCCTCTGCCTACAACAGCCCTGCTACAGTTCGTATTCTGATCTCATTTCCACTACCTTCGTCAGCATGCCATGTATACCACCACCACCACTGCTACTACTACTACCCCCTTTTAGCGGCCTCTTTTCCAGGACAACCTGGGTAAGCCGGTACCACAAAGGTAAACCAGTCTACATGTAGATTTAAATGAGGCAAGAGATGATGCGGCTTTGGGATGGCAGTGACATAAGCTGGACCATATGCAAACTATCTGCACCTCGCTTCAGACATAACCGCACCAACACCTAATCATTTAATTTTTACAGGCTGGATGCTGTTCCTGACGCCTAACCACCAGTGTCAAAGCACTGAAGACAGTAACATGTCATGTATGAACACCAAAAACATAAATACAAAAAGTTTAAAATAATCACAGATAACAAGTTGTGTCTCCAGATAGAAAGGTGTTATAGACTAAACGTTATGTCGGCTGATATGATATCACATTACACGATAATTACTGACGTGCGGAACATGTATTGCTTGCTTACGGTACTAGTAACTTGTAAGTTGCATTTTACTAGCCAATCGTATTTATTGTATGTCAGTGATGTTCGGTGACATCTTGTTATTGTTTCTGTTTTTTTCGCGGGTCTTTCTTGTCTATAATTCAGAAACTCACATCTGTTCTGTTTTCTTCCTCGATCCGAGGGTTGGCCACACCATGGACGTACTTTCTCCATTTATCACGTAGGCTACATAAATCGACATCCACTGTCGCACTGTCAACGTTTGAGGTGTTGGAATGCGTCGGACTCGGATCACGTCGAAAACCCACGCAATGAATATACGGGCGATCAGGGTCAAAAGCAAACTACACGTAATGAAAATAATGCCAACAAACTGTACTAACTATTGCTCGAGTTTTTGTTGGTATTAGAAGTTACGTATATCTGTTGCAGTGTTGTGCTAAACAGTTCACTTGGATCTCGTATTGCGAAGTAAAGGCTAAATTCCACTATACGGGCCCGACCGGACCCGCGCGGACCCGCGCGGACTTTTTCGCGAGACTGAGGCCGCAGACCCGGGTCTCCGACAAAGTCCGCGGACTTTGTCTGGTCGGGTCCGGTCGGGCCCATGTACTGGAATTTAGCTATAAGCGTGTGTGTCTGTGCCGTTGCTGTTGCTAATCTGCTAATTTCTTCTGCTGTCAATGATTGTGACGATGTGGTGTATTACAGCCTACACTGTATGATGAGTATTAATCTAGTCATTTTGTACAGCTGCCGGTCTAGACCGTCTATTAGTACTGTATGTTGTGCCGATATATAGTAACAGTAATGTTGTGAAACGTGTTTGCGTATTCAAAACGTTGATATCGTAGCCGTTCTGCAGACGGCCGATAATTCCAATTTTACTGAAATATAACGGAAACTAAAGCTGCATATGCTGTTGTTGCGTGCTATGGCAATCAAGCTAAAGTTTAAAGACACGCATCACCGTCCGAGAGGCTACTTTGCGGCGTTGCGCGGTTCATTAAAATTTTATCGACTTACTTACGTGCGGTAGATTAAGCTTCCGTGCGGTAGATTAAGCTGACTTATGTCGGCTTTCGAGCGCACGTTAAAATAGCATCTCGTATCGTATCGTACTTAGAGACAAAAATATTTAAATATCATCATGTGTAGACCTATCTTTTATACAGTTAAGTTGATCGTATACTGGCGGTTCTGACTGCACAATTCTCCCACTGTAACGTGGGTCTAGATTTTGTATAGTCAGATCGCAGTAGCGGTAACGTCAAAGTTCAAATTGATGCGAAGAAAATGGAACGTGAAAGATCGATGAGCGAACAACGAAGTTTGTATATACACCTAGTAAGTTTCGACGCGACAAGCAGTTCATATGCTAGCATGGACATGGACTGGTGTTGGTGATGTTCTACATCGTGAGGCAGAAAAAAGGAACCACTTTTCTTTTATTAATAAATCTTTTAATATGTAACGTAATTTGACTAAATTTAGTTCTATTATTGTTAATGAATATTGTCATCGATGTTGCTTATTTAACTTTTGGAGTTTACAATAATTTCCACAGATTACTGTGCAAAACGTGTGACGTAGGATAGCCTAATACGTCATTAACCATGGTGTAATGAAATTGATTACCGGCTAGTGTTTACAGTTTCAATTTCATTATTACACAAAATTCTTAACGCATGCCAAAGTTAAATATATAAAATTGTATTTTATACTTTCCTTAATGTATGTGAAAAAATTCACCAGTTTCTGTTAAGCATTAAAAAAGACACACATCAAAGTAAACTGGTTCCTTTTTACTACCTCACGGTGTACAGTAAATGTTAGCTGGTGATGATACGCTGATAAACTAGAATGGTTATAATAGGGTGATTAAGTGACGTCACAGAATCTGTGGTCACGATGCAATCGCCATTTTGTAGGTACATCATGGCATAATGTGTGAAGTTAAGGGGCGAAGACTTATCGTGTTATTCAAATATAAACTGAATTACTTTAAGAAACTGTCCACGCCATCATTAAGTTACTAATAAAGCGTTTTAAGAGAAGTCGCAGTAACAAAGATTTCTCTCTGTTTTACCTACAAGATGGCGGCGAAAACGTTAGACATAGATATGAAAACAAATTACGCCACTGTAATTTTGTTCGACTTTTGCAGCCATCTTGTAGGCCTCGGTAAAAACTCTGAGATGTGTGTGTAATTGTGATAGCGCTTAAATACGCTTTGTTGGTGAGTCTGTGATCATTTTCTTGACTGATTCAATGTTATTTGAATAACGCGATAAATCTTCGCCATTTAACTCAACGCATTAGGCCCTGCATCGTGTTATACCCACAAAACGGCGATCGTACCGTGACCATAGACTCTGTGACGTCACTGTCACCCTATATATAGGCCTAGTTGTCGACGGCAATGTCCTTGTAGGCTGTGTTTGCAGTCACCGTTCTGCTTCGCCTTAGATGTCTCGTATAATGTTCGCTATGAAACTGGCCAAGTTGACATGCTAAAAGTAACGGTACTAATGCGCTTCCTGTAACGCTGATGGGATTGTTACGTTCAGTGGACTCAGCCTTCGTGGTCGCTAATTCGAGTACCAGCTTAGCTGGGTGGCCGACTGGCCGTGTTATTCCATCGCGGCACGTGAATTACTACTCCGTTTACTTATTTACTGTACTGATATCTGGTAGGTTGGCTCGTATTCGGTAGGTGGCGTGGCGTAGTGGTTAGCGGCGTTCGTCGAATGAACGAAGTTAACGCACGTCGGGCCCGGTTAGTACCTGGATGGGTGACCGTCTTCGGGCGGGTATACCATCTTGGTATGAAACTAGCCAACTAGGTCAACTCAGCCTCCGGGGTCGCTTAATCGAGTACCAGCTTCGGCTGGGGTAAGGGCGGGAATGTCACCTCTGCCGGGTGGCAGGTAACACTGTGTGATCCCATGTGGCATGTGAGTTCCC
>Ga0126329_10000173_pt1 | contig 13025 bp, 7 predicted proteins | sample InaspJWI85metaG_FD_104915 | JGI IMG/M metagenome (GOLD analysis project Ga0126329, IMG submission 104915) | Marine gutless worms symbiont microbial communities from Oahu, Hawaii - Inanidrilus sp. 2 OAHU.JWI-85 metaG | ecosystem: Host-associated > Annelida > Digestive system > Unclassified...
GCGTCATGGTTGAGTGCACATTGTCTATCACGCATTGCCTCCGACTAAATCTCCAACTTCATACCATCGATTTGGTCAGGACTTGTCGTATAAGTAGTTTCTGCACTGTAGCGTGGCAATTGGTAAGATTTCAATTGACACGACGCATCGCGCGGTCCCTCGGCGATAGCGGAGCTTCTTGTTTTACAGGCCGGATGCTCTTCCTGCCGCCCAACCAACAGTGTCACAGCACTGAAGGCACTTTAAAAAACCAAAAAAATGAACGTAATAAACATTATGTGTCATTGATTCAAATTACTATAATCCACACAATGTATAGCAGCAGTACCACTTGCTGAGGTCGTGTTTAGCCATTGAAAAATTTCTAACTTAGTTATAGTGATGATGATACCATGGATACGGCATGGCAGTCAGCAATATGTAAGGTCAGTTGTGGGAGAAACACTTAGTTGACGCATATGCAAGCTGTTGATTAGTGCAGTGACATTACATTTTACCAGCATTAGTTGACCTTGCACTGCCCCATGCTGTATATCTTTCTTTCATTACATTGAAGATGTTGTCTGCTAAATGCAACCACTGAATGCTGTTGACAGTAACTTCGTTTGCATCACGTACGTTTCTTTATTGCAGTTGGGATAGCTATTTCACCAACATTATTCATTATTAGCCATCTTATACAATTTCCTTGGGATTATCCTTGGGATTATTTTTAAGTGATGCAGTGTCACGTGACTTCTATGTAAAAGATGAGCTTGTTGTGGCAAGTAAATGACGGTAGGTATTTACAAGACAGTCTGTATTGTGCGTTTAGCTTTCTGGATCGTGTAAATGTGGTGAAAGCGTCTGACTATATGCCAACTGAGCAGGTATCATTGTAGCTTCATTGGACAATGATTAGATCATGTTTTTGCATTGTCTAGAATAATGTTGTTTAAACATTCTGATTTCATATCACGTTGTGGTATCATTTTGTCACTTGTCAGATAAATGTAAAGATTTAGTTTCAGTTGCGACCCACATCATGTTTGCATCAAACATCGCACACTTAGAGAGGTCATACCTGCAAAATGCCTCGGGGGAATTTTAGTATCCAGAAGAAAGCATGCATTTACTTACTTATGACATGTTACGTTTACATTTGTTTATTTACTGTTTTGTTTGACATTAGTGTAATTTTTTTGTAAAATAACATGCCAGCGAAATTTGCAAAATGTGCATGTTGAGGCAGTGAGACTGCTGCCAAGAGTCATTAAGCTGAACACTTGGTGTCATTAAGAGCTGCTCGAATATTTTTGACAACACCTGGCTATGGCTATGGCCAAACACCACAGAAAAAATGTCTTGGGTAAAGTAACAGGGAATTAACCTTATTTCAGTACCTTCTGCTATAACGTAGCAACAACTGCAGGTAGTTTCATATCCAAAAAGTCACCTTGATCTGCAAAGCCAGTTTGGTACTGTCTCAGAATCCCACAGAATTTGAGAGTTTTCGAGTTTTATGCTGACATGAGAAATGGAATGAAAATTTTCGGTCACATAGCGTTGTGCGTCACAGCAATAGAAACTATCTTTGTTTCAGTAACTATAAGTGGTACTGTGTTACCTAGATATGCTGTGTTGGTGTGTGTATTTGCTCTGCATGTTGTATCTCAGTTGACGTGATTGATATGCTTGTTCTGTAGGATATACTGCGTTGTCGAGTCCTTACTTCTGGAATTTTTGAGACTCGGTTTATGGTGGACAAAGTCAACTTTCAGTATGTTGCCATGTTTTCGTCTAATACACAAACACGTGTGGTATAATAATTATTTTTGCAATTGAACCTAGATTGGCTGTTTTCCCTTAATTTTCTTGCCCACTTTTTTGAACCTGTGCATCTTGTCCAGACTAACCAAAACTTATACCATCTTATTCACATCATCCCACCATGTCTTCTTTCATTATCCCTTCTGTTTAATGTCCATCATTTATACAACACTAGCTGATTCCCGAGCACCAGAAGAGGCACTCGGGAATCAGTTAGTCCTATGATACAGTACTTCCAACCAGACGACCATGGTTAGTATGGGACTACTTGCACAGGCCAATACTGTTTGCTGTGACGACTGCCTGCTGGTTAGTCTGTAGCAGCAGCACCAAGCCTGGCAGTGAGACAGCTGGAATTACGACGCAGATTCTGCAGTCATAGCTGTCTTCACCAGTCCAGCCAACCGCGCCGCCATGCCTCCCCGGTCATCGCAATCTAGTCAGAGAACTGCACGGTGTCGGCGGCAGTAGCCGTGGACAGTTATACCACAGCTACTGGCCTTTACAGTCCAGAGATGTCACTAAAACCATGCCTCGACCGCTCGTCGTGCCCGTGGCGAGTGGCGACTCACTATCAGCAGATGCCAGATGGAGCCCCTGCTAGCCCTGTGCCTGTTCCCAGGCCTTAGCCACAGCAGCCTGAGCCTACTGTGTAATGCAGGTTGCCACTCTGCCAACACGCTGTAAGGTGGAGCTGTGCCACTAGAGACAAAGATACCGCCCAGCATCACTGCTGCTGCTGCTGCTCTACTTGTGACTGACAGATGCCGACATTTGCCCCATCGCACACCTGCCCCTCCCCGAAAACAACTGTCTGTTACGTCTACCCTGGCGAGGGTCAGTTACAGGGGGCATGTATCCAGGAAGGAGGTAAATGTCGAGTACTGGCGCCAATGACGGTCGGGCCTATAGCCACGCCGTCCACTTAATATTAATGCGTTACATCTCGGCACTTTATAAGTAAGATTTGATCCAGTCATAGTTTTGTATTTGTTTAACCACCTGAGTCTACCTTTCCTGTTCACAACCGACATGTGCCCTTGTGTCCAAACGATGTCGCATATTGTCAGCAGCTGCCCACAGACGAAGCTGGAGGGTGGGCTGCAGCGATTGCACTTACCTGTGATATTCTTGCCGTTAAATGGCTGAAGACACTCAACGACAGCTACAACACTCACAAGCCGACTTACTGTGGTCTCTTTTTTGTTTGATATGATAATGTCACGTCTTGCATTTTCATGCCTTGTACTTTCATCCATTATTCTCAGGTCTGTCATTGGCTTTTCTTGCATTTCAACATCTACAGGCCTTCCAACCCTCGTAGCACCATTCTTGCACCTTTGTTGGCCACTATGCAGCTTTGTGAATCATATTTATTTACTCAGTTACTTGGTGGCGAGTGAGATATGGTGATGGTGTGAAATGGCAGCATGTTTGACGTCGGTGGCCAGCGAGACGAGCGTCGCAAGTGGATCCAGTGTTTCAATGACGTCACCGCCATCATATTTGTCACAGCGTGCAGCAGTTACAACTTGGTTCTGCGCGAGGATGTCAGTCAGAACCGAATCCAGGAGTCTCTGGAGCTCTTTACCAGCATCTGGTCAAATCGGTACGTTTGTTTGAACTTTTCTGCATTTTATCATCTGTAGTCTGGAAACAGTAGGTGGGCATTTTTAAGGTGAAGTTACAGAACATGAGAACTGAACGTATTATGGGAAAATAAGCACATGGCTTACACTAAGCACATGGCATCTATCATGCTTGGTATTGACGCAGTTAACGCTGGTGCCTGCAGACGATATTTTACACATTTTTTGTTTGTTTGCATTTTTTCCTCAAATTCCTTAAGCAAAATAAGCAACTTTGTAGTATTCATATTCCAAGAGAAATTTTGATTTATGTAATGTTTTTAGAATGTTTCTGTTCCAAAAATTAGAAATGCTACTAGACCGGGATTTTTTGGCACACTCTGTATATGTCCAGTCTTCACCAAAGTTTTAATGATGCATGTTGCCTATGGCCATGGCTCGGTCCTGGGCATCACCGGACTGCGGACTGAGTCTGATACATACGAGTGCCTCTTTGGTGCTGTTGCAAGTTTTGTCTTCAGTGCTTTGATGGGTACAAGAAATTGCATCTAGCAAAGATCTATGGCTTATTTGACTGATAGTGAGGAGGCGGTCACATGTCTGTGTCTGGGTTTGCAGGTGGTTGCGCTCTATCTCAATCATTCTGTTCTTGAACAAGCAAGATCTGCTTGCAGAGAAGGTCAGAAGTGGCAAGTCAAAGATCGAGGACTATTTCCCGGCATATGCCATGTACACGACAGATCGTTAGTATACTCACATGCATTTTATTGTATGTTTTTGCTTTGCAGTTGTTGCACCATTCTGTATATGCCAGAAGTACTGTTTACATAGCACGATGAATAATTTCAGCATATCCTGACAACAACTAGGCAATAAAATTTGTCCCAAATCTAGTTAAGTGGATCGATGCCTGAATGCTAGTATAGCGTTAAATGGCCACAGTCTTTCTGCACATCAGTTAACATTGACAGGGTCACTGAATTGATCTGCTTGCAAGAGTATCAGTTTGACACCCACTGATTACTCAGGGTTCCTGCGGGTCCTGCCAAGTCCTGAAAAATGACAAAAATCAGGCTTGTAGAAGTCCTGAAGTTCACTCTTGGTCCTGAAAAAGTCCTGATTTTTGGTCAGTGTGGCCCTGAAAAATTAATTTGTCCAGCATGTTAGTTGTGATGCACTTATTATTAGTATCATACAACAATCTTAACTGAGCATTCTGTCTCTCTGTTCATGGCATACTGTGCTTGAGCTTAGCCATGTCCACAATTGAGCACCCTTGTTCTCGAGAGGCTGCCTTGTTCAACATGTATGAAGGATTTATGTTCGCTGGTCTCAGATCCGATTTATTGGCTCTCAACCACATGTGGTTGGGTTTGGCTGAGCATTACAATAACAAAATTGTGTCATCACCGATGATACATTAAAAGCTGTCACATGGGCATTACAGTGTCTTGTTTTGCTATCAACATAATTGTTCGAGGCCCACAATTGTACTAAAATAGTCTGGATTTTTTGCATCACAGGTCCTGAAAAGTCCTGATTTTTTATCCTGACATTTGAATGGGTACCCTGTTACAGTCTGTTATTGTGAACTGGCAAAAATTGACTTGAGATGTGAATTTTTCTTGGTAGTTTTATGTTACTCAGAGCCTTTTTTGGAAACTTTTACAGATTGCAGTTTATGAGTTACAGTATTGTTCTGGTACAGAGAAATCACTTGTATCGTGTATATTCCATTTGTTTCAAATTTTTGTTGTCACACACTCTGAAAATGTTTGTGGCTTTTAGAACAATCTGAGGCCGGCGAAGATCCAGAATTTGTGAGAGCAAAGTACTTTTTCCGAGATGAGTTCTTGGTAAAAGATTTATTTTGGAATTATTTCATGTTTTGTAACTACTAATGATTCTAATAAAGTGTAACAAAGTTGTTATTATATCAGACTAGTATTTTCATTTATGTTGTAGTTATACTTACTAGTTTTCTTGCTGTTGGTGCTAGAAATATCCAGTTTAGTTAAATTTATTAAACTTTTCCAAAAAAGCAGAATGTATGATGACTGTATAGCACCATTGAGGAGAGCTCTCTAGTGTCTTCTGCCTATCTGAATGCACACGTTGTCATAATTAAGGGCATAAGTGTGTACCAGCCTCCAGCAGTATCCTTCAGTTCTTGACTGGAGTTGCTAGCTAATGCTGCTTGCTGTTGTTTTATAAGAGGGCACTTGGCTGGCATGATGAAACATGCAGCAGCTTCCAGTCACATTAATTACTACTCTTTGAGTCATGATAGAAGTGATCCAGGTTAAGCAGTCCATCCACATTGTGTGTTTTTGTGTTGTGTGCCCAGACAATAAACTGCAAACTATATGACCTTTGGCATAGACATTAGGCATGCTGGTTCATTTTGGTAACATTTATTTATTAATGTCATAGAGTGTAATTCAAGTCACAGGTGGAAAATGTTTTTCATGGATGCAGGTTATGAGGTAATGTATGTACTTTGCGTCGCCATTGGGCATCGCGAGATGTGCTACTTGCAACACTTATACAGTTGGCAATGCCCAATTACTGGTCGGTTGGTTGTTAAGTTGTGCTGAAGTGGCAACAGTTACAATATGACAGGAACAGACTATTTTTATTTTAAACTACCAGAATCCATTTGCTGCATACTTCTGTATCCTAGTATTTTAAGGTTCTATACAAATATTGTGTTCTCATTATAATAAGATGTACTGCAGTTGTAAATGGCGTGCAAAGTACGTGCTGCGTTGACTGTAGAAAATAGCGATATCCGACGGTCGTCACTACTGCTACCCGCACTTCACGTGTGCCGTTGACACGGAGAACATCAGACGGGTTTTCAACGACTGCCGCGACATCATCCAGCGCATGCACCTGCGCCAGTATGAGCTTCTATGATCGACGATCGACGCCTCAGTCTAGCGCAGTCCGCACACACTCTCACCTCGTCACAGGCTCGGCCCGGCGTGACGGCCGCTTGTACAGCATGGCAACTAGAGACAAATGCACACACCGCCTGCATATACCAGCACTTGCAGCTTTGTCTGTGTCACCCTCGTATCCCGGCGTTGCCGTTAGCAGGTCTCTAGTTTCGTTGCTGTTTTGGATTATTTGTGCGTCTCCTCATGTTTCGGCTTTTTGTAGTGCCGACTGGCAGTATGCTGTGCTTGCTCTTCGTAGTCAAATCTGCCACATTTGTTTATAGTTGTATACGTCACTTGCCCATTGATGCAGCAGCAAATGTGACTGCTCAGTTTGCAGGGGTAGGCTGGGGTCTGATGATTAGGACATCAACATTAGCCTGGGGAACATTCTGCTGTGCATGTCGTTTGTAGTCACAGCTGCCACATTTCTTTGTAGTTGGAGGCACCGGTTGCTCTGTGACTTAGTGGCAAATGTGATTACTCCTTCATTGGTGGCTTGATACCCCATTAGGTTTATCAGAATTGGAGGACATTTTTGTAAGCTTGCCCACAGTATATCAGGAAGCCTGTCAACCAAACAGTGTAGAGGTATTACTAAGCATAATGCCTCTATTCCTCTGTATCTTAAGCTTGAGTATGTACAAAAAAGAAAAAGGTTGAATAATTGAGGATTTACCTAATGGATTTTCTCTTAGGTAATATATTTAGATGGGATGTGTCTCCTTATTCTCCCCTGGGCTTGCTGTCTATACTGATAAATGTTTGTTTGGCAAAGTTTGGTGGTTTTAGTTGCAAAGCGGCAAATATCGGTCATGGCTGGTGCATTGTCTGTTGGTGTCAGTCACTGGAAATGTCGACGGTGAATTTACGTGTTGCGGGGAGTGTTGGCTGTAAATACGCACGTCACTGGTCGCTTGTAATTAGCTGTTGCTGGCATGTTGGAAGCCACTATCAGCCGTGTCCACTGCCGCTACTGTATACCTTTGTGTAGTTCGTTTGCATTGCCGCGAGCTGTGCACCCCTGTACAGGCGTCTAGTCCACAACACTACTAGCCGTGTGATAATTATTAACACTACTAGTTTGTGTGATAACAGTTTGCAGTGTACAGACGTTATCGTAGTGCATTTGTGTGCTGGCCCTTCTGTTGGAAGTGGCAGCATTCGATGAATACTGGTTGAATTTCCGTATAAGATATCGCTGTGGATATTCGAGTCATAGGGCAGTTACATGCCTTACACAGGCCTTTTAGCTTACCATAGTAGTTTTACCAACTGCCTGAATGTTATGTGACAGTCCCTCGCAGATGTAACTTCATGAAGTCGTTTTACCAACTCTTCTTTCCCTTATTATTAACCACTTTGGTGATCCAGGTAGAGCAGTCGGTGCAGTGTATGTGTGTGTCCATGTGTCTGGACAGTCACTTTTGAACTATGCGAACTTTGAACTACATGTTTGTTTTCTCAGTTAATTTGATGCTGTCTACGCTGTGACTCCCAAAAACAGCCACCTGTATTTTTTTTAATAAATTAGTCAATAGTCAACCAATTTTTATAATTTTTTTGTGTACAAAATTCTAAAGACAACTGCTATTAATACACCTTAAAATGTCACCACACTACTCTGTGAAACGCAAATGAGCCATACTCAACAATCGGTCATCTTTGGCAGTCATGGCAGCAAACGAATGAAGTTCTGAGAGCATAAAATTGTGTTGCTGCTGTCACTTCTATACATGAACACATCTTGTGTATATAGTACATGTCCACAGCAGCAGACTGCAGGTCTGCAGCCATTAGTGACTCTGCTATTGTTCTTGCTGTACATAGTCAGAGTTGTCAATTTTCAACCACTGATTCTAGTCATAGTCGTTTACCTGTGTGTGGTAGAGGCAGGACGAAATCTGGGAAAGTGTGATAGGGTCATTGAAAGAGGTGTAAAGCAGCCGAGGCTGTTTATTGTTTCGGCTCTGTTCACAGCATTCAACAACTGAGGAGTGAGTGAAGCTCAGATGTGTGATCTTTCTTGTTGCCACACTGCGTCATGCAATGTTAGTGAGTGCATAGTGCAGTATAATTTGGTACCACTTGAGGGGTGGTGATGCTCTGTGGCTGTGAAGGTGACTACATGTAGGTCTGGCATTACACTGGCCGTGTATTACAGACATCAGTGGTTTATCCACCTACAGGCTGACGGCCTGAAGAGGGGAGATGAGCATCCCTCCTACACTCCTCGTATTGTATGGCACACATTACCTTTTTACCTGGACCCTGTAGGCTGGAGTATGTTCACAATATAGCAGATTTTATGACAACTCGGTATTGCATGCCCCGGGGTCGCTAAATCGAGCACCAGCTTTGCTGGGGTAAGGGTGGGAATGTCACTTCTGCCGTGTGGCAGGAAACACTGCGTGATCACGTATGGCGTGTGAGTTCCCATGGCAGTGTGGCAACTTTGCAAACTGCTGTATCCTTATTACTTTATTTGCTGTTCTCTGATGTGCATAGTACTGCAGTTTGCAATTAAGTAATTGGGTGCATCGTTTGTGGTTGTATTTCTACTAAGCATTTTGAGTAATTGCTTGATAATGTAGTTTTTTATACTCAATTACTCATGGCCTTTTGGTGCTTTGACAGTGTTGAAAGAGCACTGGGCTTGTAAAAACTGAATGAACTGCTGGCATGGGTTACATGGTTTAGCTGATGCCATTGCCACATTGTCATTTCTTGTGTCATTAAAATCTAGAATAATTAATCTTTCTGATGCTTGCTTATCCTGGTTGTCTTGGAAAGACAATTACAGTTATGTTTGTTACAACTGAACAAATTCTGTGCAGATGTAACTACGTATTACTTAACTGGGTTATACCATGTTTGCTTGAAATATTCTGCATACCAGTAATTTTGCAGCAAAGTCTGCAGTTAACCAGTTGCACTGGCACTATCACTTAAATGTACAACGGCCAGTGGAGTTTAGGCCAGTCATCTTTACTAGGCTTTGCTGTGTATAGTGCACTGATGGACTAATAGCTAATGACGAGTAAAACTGGTGGCAATAACTACTAATATTGTAGGTGTTGGTGCGGAATGTTGTATATTAATGTTTGTGAACGTTTGTTGTTGCCACAGTAATGGAGAATTACGTTGCCCTGTGGTTGTTTACTGTCTCGTTTTTCTGTTTTAGACAATGTTATGAATTTAAAACTTTGAATACAGTGTGAGTTTCAATATTGTTATTATTAATGCAAAATTATTATCGACTAATGATATTTTTGCCAAAAGCGTATAGGTTGATGATATTTAGGAAAAACTTTAGTAAAGGCATTGCTAAAAGATTTTTTATCCATATGATGATTAACAACACTACGTGCTTTTATTTCTTTGACATTTATTTATGCTTTTGGCTACTGGTTGATTATGTTCATGTTTTTACATGCAAGTAAATTATTTTAGAACGTCATTGTTACTGTACAATGTGTTTGTTGCTACTTTTGGCAGGTTTTATTTTGAGTTGGTTAGAAGGTTACTGCTATAGTTTTTATGGTACATTAAGCTGGCTTAATCTCTTCATCTCCTGTTCAGTCATTTATCCAGTAGATTGGTCCTTGTCTACACTCCAGACGCTTGTACTAGTAAATTCTTTCTTTTTCCTTTCTTTGCACTATGTTACTCCAGTCATTCATCTTGCACAACTGAAAGCTATACATTGATATGCTGTACAAATACTGTATTGTTATTATTAGTATCATAATTAGTCTTCTGCTTATTCATACCCTGGATGACGATTTTATACCTCCAGATTTTATGGATATCTGCTGTAGATTGGCTCATGTTATCACGTCTTAATTTATTAATAGTGTTAACATGCAGAGTGTATATTTTGTTGTTATTTAACGGCGATGTTATATGTGCATTGTGAAGCTATGTGCTGCATGTGTGTCTGCTGTATGTGTGTGCATATGTGCAGGCTACGGCTGTACCAAATATTTGCTTACACGTTTCAGCTCCAAATAGTGGGTTATACGGTCTATTCGTATTCGGCCAAATTGTGCCTCCAGGCCAGATCCAAATACGTAAGTCATATCCCGGCAGTTTACGACACAGTAAACAAATGGTGTGTAGCGTGGATAGAAATCATCGAAAACATGACTTCTTTCGACAGTGACACTTTGTTTCATTCCTGCATTTGAATTTTTTTATTAATTTCACAATAAACTGATAGCACATTGGTGACTGGTAACTAGCAATTGTGTACTTATTGTCTTTTTGCAAGTATTCGTAGTTGGCTGAATAGTGCTAATCCCATATTTGTGGTACAGCCCTAGTGAAGGCACATCCTCGTCAGTTGCTGCTGCTGACGATGCTGCTTTGTTATATGTGCTGTATTTGTCTCGGTGTTGTTGGAAATAATGTTGGTACTAGTGGTCAGAAAATTGATTTGTCAGGCTGAATCGATCTGCATTGCTGGATTGAAGTTATAATGTTACATTCAGTACACAGTTAGTTACAGGTTTGCTCTGTATGTGTAATTGATTTTCATTTTCACGGTTTCTTGGCTTCGTCTGCACTTTTTCCATTTAAACATGTTTGTTTATGTCGCTTGATATGAGCTCAGTCGTAGGTCAGTTATTTGGCTGCAGCAAGTTGGATCGTTTCTGTCATTGAATTGAATTGTTTTTTTCTTTGGCGACTCACCCATCACTAGTTAGTACAAATCCACCCTGCTCTGTTTTTACTCTGTTAGGACGACAAAGAAACTTTTTGGCATATAAAATCAAATTGGTGAAAACAAAGTATTTTATCACACTTCCTCAGTTCTCATATTGCGTATGCATTATTTCGTGAGTGCTTGTGGCTGATACACAGAGTCAGTGATGTGAAAGATTTCTGATGTGATTTAATTCATGGTCGAAAAAATTAGCTGTTGCACAATGTCGGTCATTTCTATTTTTTTCAGAGTAATGTTTGAAGTTGGAAGCTGAGTTAATCCTATAACAGACCAGGAAGTATGTGAATTGAAGTGGCTGACATATGCTGTCAGAGACCAGCAAGTCAGTTACTGCTGTTGTCTCTGTTGTTTCTCAGTTTTTGTTGTCACCATTATTATTAGTATTGATATATTTAGTCTTTGGATCATATGCAGAATATAGAAATTGTCATGCTGGTATCATGTTGAGCAACACCTGAATCATTCATGTAGTATTGTTTTTTATTTATTTTTGTTGTTGCTGATTGTTATAATACACAGTCAAATGCACAGAAAGTTGGGATTGGGTTAAATGTATAAGAATGTGTGTTTGGTACATTTCAGTGAAGATGCGGATGAATAGAGACACTGATGTGTTGAGGTATATTAGTCTTTGAATTGTCTTTGTTTCCTTGCTGTCTCTTGTCTCTGTTGCCATTACTGACAAGTTTTGTGGCAGTCAGTGAGAGCATATATACAGTATATCGTCATATTCAATAGCATTCAGCTGTTGTCTGGGTTCAACAACTGAGGCAGTGATACATTGCAGTCAGAACTAGAAGTATTGTCAGTCACTGTGCCACTAATCTTAGTCGTTGCCATTACTGTGGATTTGGTTGCGTGTTATACTATGCCTAGTCAGTTGACATTCTTGTTACTGAGCTCTGTGGAACCAGTTGCTGGAATCACTGCAGGCATGTATTATTCAGTCAGAAATAAACCACATCCCCAGAAACCAACTTAAGGTCTGGTTGCAACAAGCTCAGTTACATTGAACCATTAGTTAACTAACCGACATTCACTGTGACTGGCCCAGTATGTTTTCTCATGATGAAATTGTCATGAGTAGTGTCATTACATGATGATGCTGTTGAGTTAACCTGTGGTTATTGTTAACTGAGTGTGGTGCAGCCAGACCGGTATTATTTATTTATTGTTGTGTAATTGTTGTTAAGACATGTTTTTGATGCTGAAGATTTGTTATATTAGGTTCTTACCATTGTTGTCTAAGATGCTGTAATGTGTTACCTGTAGTGGTTACATCTGTAGAGTCTGCTGAATCACTGGCATTGCAGGCATTGTTAGTCTCTTATTTTTTAAAATTCTAAGTTTGTTTTCTTTTAAATTTTGTATCTAGTCAGTTGATTGCTGAATTAGCCGTGCTGCTGCTAAGGATGCACGTTTGTGTGCTAAAAATAACAAATCGACTACTCCGATCTACGTAGCACAATGTGAGATTTTCGTGACCAGATGCAATTGGGTGAATACTACCAAGCTGATGTCACATATGGCTGCTTGTCATTACTTACTTTGTTGCTATTATTAGGCCGAATCAATATCATATGCACAGAATTACCAATGTTTGTCGTCTGTGTGTGTCCGTTGGACACAGCCTTAACTGTGTTAGGGTGCAAACTTGGGTGGGAACAAGCGATTATGTATTAGGTAAGGCCCAGATCTCTCCCATCGGCAATTTTGGGGGTTCTCCTGCGAAATTCTTTGACCACTTGTAACTGAGATGCATGTGCATTTTGTTAATGGCCATGATATTCATGTAAACATTAACAAGCTCTGTGTACACATTTACCAAATTATTAGTGTGGTGGTAAATGTAGAGGGCGTGTGCAACTCTTATTACAAGCAATGTTATGACTTTTTCGGAACAAGCAACACCTAAGGATTTTAGAAAAATATGTTGCCAATTTTTTTTCGGACCAC